>Ga0193959_1000011_pt1 | contig 96249 bp, 104 predicted proteins | sample FB_2_MG_FD_140333 | JGI IMG/M metagenome (GOLD analysis project Ga0193959, IMG submission 140333) | Microbial mat bacterial communities from the Broadkill River, Lewes, Delaware, United States - FB_2_MG | ecosystem: Environmental > Aquatic > Freshwater > River > Microbial mats | place: USA... | reverse complement strand
TTTGCAGTTGTAGCTGATGAAGTTAGACAGTTAGCTGAGAGAACTCAAAAATCACTCTCTGAGATAGATATAAATATAAATACTCTTGTACAATCGATAAATGACATCTCTGAAGATATATCAAAACAATCAAGTGGAGTTGAAAACATCTACAACTCAATAGATAGTATGAATCAAATGCTAAATAAAAATAAAGAGTTGGCAAATGATACAAATCAGATAGCTATCAATTTAGAAAATATCTCTAAAGAGATAACAAAAGATACACTTGAGAAAAAATTTATTGGTAAATAGTTTTTTTAGATTATTGGATTGATTCCAATAATCTGATTTTTTTCTATTTAACTCAAAACTCTATCTAAACTTTTCAAACTCTTTTCTACTCTTAACTATCCATCTTCTAAAAGCTAAAAAATCACTCTCTTTATCTTTTGAATCTTCAATAAAGTCTTCTAACAATCCTTTCATTTGTATTAAATAATCTTTATTTTTTGTAACTTGATACTCTCTTAATTTTCTTAAATATTTCTTTTTAAAAAAATCATTAAATAATTTAGCTCTCTCATTTAAAATAGAATCTCTATTTAAATTACAACTATCAATTGTATACTGTACTCTCTCATTTTCAGAATAGATAAAACCATTATCAAAAAACTCTATATCTTTCTCAATATTTTCTACTTCAGGATTTATAAGTTTTGGTTTTTCTAACTTGTTATACTCTTTTGTTAAAGAGTGAATATTTTTTAAATCTTCATCTGTTGGAGCTACAATAGAGACTTTCATTGTTTCAAATTTTGTCCCTTTTGAGCTATTGCATTTTGCACAACAGTAGAGAAGGTTATCCCAAGAGTAAGCAATCCAATAATATCTACTCTTTGGTCTATAATGCTCTACATGAAAAGATGAATCTCTACCTAATCGCTGTTCACAATAGACACATTTATAGTTATACATAACTCCTAAAGCCTCTTTTGTATCATCGTTTTTATAGCAATCATTATATTTTGATTCATCAATATATCTCTTTTCACTTACTAGCTCTTCTCTTCTACTTTCAATATTTTCAGAGTTTAAAGAGCTAGGAGTGTTTACATTTTTTTTAATTTTTACCATAATTTTCCTCTGCCTTATCTAACTCATCATTTATAAGCTTTAATATATCATCTTCTGTCAATGATTTGTCAGCTTGAAACCTTTTCAAAATCTCTTTATGAATATTAGAATCTAAATAATCATCACTCGTATCGATATTTTCATCACTATTTTTAGCCCTAGCACTCTCAAGCTCAAACAGAGGTGAAGTGATTAAGGTATTTGCCATCATGTTTTTAATATTTTTAAGTGGTTTTGATATTTGACTTACTCCATCTTTTTTATATATTTTATAAAAAATAGCCTCATCACTTGCTCCAAGCAAAATAGTAGGCGAGTGAGTTGTAAAGATAAATTGAATATTTGGAAGCCATGAGCGAAGTTTTTTAACTATGCTGTATTGCCATTTTGGGTGTAGATGTAAATCTACCTCATCAACCAAAACGATTCCTCTAAAGTCTCTAAGTGCTGTTACATTTGGCTGATTTGTACTCAATCGCTTTATCAAATCACAAACCCAAATAATAACACTCTTATATCCATCTGATAACTCTTTAAAGTTTACTTTTGTCCCTTTCTCTATAAAAAGAACCTCATCGGGAGTTACATCTATCTCAATATCTCTATCTAAAATATCAATTAACAACTCTTTTGCAAAAGCTAAAGAGATAGCACTTTTTTCACCTCTTGATTCTTTATAATCTAAATATTGAAGCCATTTAATTGGATTGTCTAAATACTCATCTTCACTAAAAAGCGATAAGTAACCAAGCTCATCTTTTTTATCACTATCGTTTCTATTTCGGTTAACTCCATAAGCAAAAATATTTTTATAAGACTCTACCTCTTCATCTAAACCAAAACTATATTTTTTATTTTCCGAATCAATAGCTTCTATTTCTATACCTTTACCTTTACCTTTTTTCTGGTTTTTAATAAAATTAAATATCACCCCATCTTCTTGCTTCTCTTTTAGAGCTAAAATGATTGATTGTAAAAACAGAGTTTTCCCTTCACCATTCTCTCCAACTATATAAATCTCTCTTTTATCTTTTAAATCATTTAACTCTATATTTTGCAAAGAGAAATATCTATCTATTTTTATACTATTTAAATAACTTATCTTTTGTTCTACTTGATTCTCTTTTTTATTTCTCTCTTGGTTTAAATCATTCTCAAGTACATTTAGAAGCAAATCTACATCTTTCATCTCTTTAAGTAAAAGTGGTTTTAAACTTTTAATTTCTACTGGACTTGCTTTAAAGCTATCGATGGTAGATATTAAAATAGATGATACATCAAAATCATCTTCTGATATTTTTTTAGATGAGTCTTTATCGGCATTAAAAAAAATAATCCTATGTTCACCATCTCTTCTATCTAATTTATAAAAATAATTATCTCCCATTAAATAATTTATATAATATTCACTTAAATAGTTATTGTTAAATCTTTTCATACTCCTATTATCATTTGGATTAAAAAAAGGGACAGAGGTAGTTGTAAAACAGCACGGTGTAAAAAAATCTACAATTAAAATATTGGCTCTCTCATCTACTCTTGCTCTTCGATTTGATGAAGCAAAACAGATTTTAGTTAAGTCGTAAAATGAAAAAGATAAAAGTTGCTCTAATTGGTGAGCCAAATGTCGGAAAGAGTTCAATTTTAAATGCAATTGGAAAGTTTAACTTAAAAGTTGGAAACTTCTCAGGAACTACGGTAGAAAAGAGTGAAGTATCCACAATTTACAGAGATAATATAATTGAATTTATCGATTTACCAGGAGTCTACTCAATAGCGAACTATTCAGAAAATGAGAATATAGTAGAGAAATTTTTAAAGAGTGAAAAGTATGATTTGATTATAAATATAGTAGATGCTACAAATATGCAGAGAAACTTAAACTTAACAACTGATTTGTTAGAGTTAAAACATAAAATGTTAATCGCTGTAAATATGGTCGATGAGATGGAAAAAGATAGCTTTGATTATGAAAAACTCTCAAATATGTTAAGTGTAGATGTTGTAAAAGTCTCTGCTGTAAAAAAGATAGGATTAGATACTCTTTTAGATTCGATTCTAAAAATATATCAAAGTAACTATATTCCAAATAGATTTAACTATCCACTTGAGCTTGAAAATGAGATAAAAAATATACAGACACAAATCATTACAAATTCTGACTATTTGAATCGAAAAAGTATGAAGATGGCACTTAAATATAGTGGTAACTACTACTTAAATAATTTGGATAGATTTCTTGCAAAAAAGTTGATAGAGAGTGATAAAAAAGTTTTAGCAATTGTCTCTAAAATGGATTTTTTTGAAAATATTCAAAAAGAGATTGAGACTACACAGAAAAAACTAATAGATAAATTTGATTTAGATTCTATAAGTGATATTTTTATAGAGACAAAACAGAATTTTGCAAATAATCTATTTGTTAATTGTGAAAAAGAGTTTCAAACAAAGAAGAGCCTCTCTGATAAAATCGATGCTATTTTAATAGATAAATTTTTAGGAATTCCGATATTTTTGCTATTTATGTGGTTACTTTTTGAGTTGACTTTTGAGATTGGCTCGATTCCCATGGATTATATTGAGCTTGGGTTTGAGAAAATATCAGATTTACTAAAAGGGTGCATTACAAATCCTGATTTACAATCATTAATCATTGATGGGGTGATTGCTGGAGTGAGTGCCGTTTTTATGTTTTTGCCAAATATTATAATTCTATTTTTAGGAATTGCCCTACTTGAGAGTAGTGGATATATGGCGAGAGTTGGATTTTTATTAGATGGTTTTTTATATAGATTTGGACTACATGGAAAAAGTATTATTCCAATTATTACAGGATTTGGTTGCACAGTTCCTGCCTATATCGCTACAAAAACACTCGAGAACAGAACTGATAAATTGATAACTATGTTTATTTTGGGTTTTATTAGTTGCTCTGCAAAACTGCCTGTTTATGTACTTTTTGTAGGAGTCTTTTTTGATGAGAGCATTGCTGGAACAGTTCTCTTTTTAATCTATCTCTTAGGGGTTTTGTTTGCTTTAGCCTCTGCTAAATTTTTGCGAAAAACTATATTTCATGGAGAGTTTGAACCTTTTATAATGGAGCTTCCAAAGTATAGAATCCCCTCACTGAAACTAATCTATTTTATAATCTATACAAAATCTATCTCATATATTAAAAAAGCTGGAATCTATATAGTAATTATCTCTAGTCTAATTTGGTTTGCTAGTAACTATCCTAAAGATGAGTTTTTAATTAAAAATTATCAAAATCAGATAGAGCAGAATATAGAAAATGAATCAAAACTAACAAATGAGTTAAATTTAAAACTATTAGAGAGTAGCTACTTAGGTCAAATTGGAAAATCGCTAGAGCCTATATTTGAGCCTTTGGGATTTGATTGGAAAATGAGTATCTCACTTGTTAGTGGAATCGCTGCAAAAGAGATTATAGTCTCTACTCTTAGTGTTCTCTACGCGATAGAGGATAATCAAAACTTCAAAATCAAACTAAAAGAGAATATTAGATTTAATGAAGCAATCTCCTATTTAGTATTTATCGCTCTTTACCTACCTTGTTTTGCCTCAACAATTGTCTTTACAAAAGAATCAGGAGATTATAGATACCTATTTTACTTATCTTTTTTTGTTTTAACTCTTAGTTGGATTAGCTCATTTATAGTATTTACTATTTTGGAGAAAATATAATGAAACTCACACAAAAGTTAAACCTATATATTCTTTTAACCATTATGTTAAGTGTATATGTCACTTATTTTATTTTAAAAGATAAAATAGATAATATTTTTGAGTATTTAATGCTCTTTACAGTAGCTTTCTCTACTGTTTTATTAACTCTAAATATCTTTATCTCACAATCTTTTTTGAAGCCGATAGAGAATATCAAAAATACTTTAGAATCATCAATACAGAGTAAAAATTTCTGCCCAAATCAGACAGAGAGTTGTAGAGATAACTCATATGAGTTAAAACATATATCTAAATATCTCAAATATCTATTTGAAGAGATTGAATCTATCTCAATGGAGTTTGAAAATAGTGTAAAAAAACATACAACAAAACTCGAAAATCTAAATCAAGAGTTAAAAATTGAGCGAGATTTTGTAAGCACAATTATCGATAAATTAAGTGATATTGTATTTGTTGTAAAGAATCAAAAAATTATTCATGCAAATGCAAAATTTTATGAAAAATTTCCAAATATAGAAAATATCGAGCAGTTTGAGAGCTACTTTAATCATCAAATAACATCAGAATATTTAATAGATTTTGCTAAAAAGAATCTAAATCTAAAAATTGATACAAAAAGTTACGCTATCCATGTAGAGAGCTTTAATAAAGAGTATTATATTTTTACATTTGATGATATTACAGATTACAAAAGAGAGCTACAATTTGCAAGAGACCAAAACCCCCTTACAAAACTAGCAGGAAATGAATCGATTAAAAACTACCTATCTCTTCTGCTAGAGAGTGAAAAATCTGCCGTAATTGCCTATTACGATTTTGATAACTTCAAGCCATTTAATGATAAGTATGGTTTTGCTCTTGGTGATGAGATGATTATCTCATTTGCTAACCTTTTGAGGTCAGAATTAAAAGAGTTAAACTCATTTAAAGCCCATATTGGGGGAGATGATTACTTTAGTTCGATAGAGGAGAGTTTTGATATTTCGATAGAAAAAATCAAAACCCTTATCTATAAATTTACTGAAAATGCCAAAAAACTATATAACAAAGAGGATAGAGAGAAGGGCTTTGTTACTCTAAAAGATAGAGAGGGAAATTATAAAAACTTTCCGCTACTCTCAATTAGTGTCTCTATCATAAATATACCACCAAAACATAAAAAATATACCCTAGATGAGATTAGTAGCATTATTGCAAAACTCAAAAAAATATCTAAAAAAGAGAAATCAAAAATGGCACTAGTTTCACTTATAAAAATAGAAGGAGATAAAAATGTTTAATCAAAGTTTAACAGCAAAAGAGAGAGAGTTATTAACTTTTTCACACCAAGAAGAGAGAGTTGCTAGAGATGCCTATATGCTCTTTTATCAAAAATATAGAGCAGATATATTTCTAAATATAGCCAATTCAGAGCAGAGACATATGGGTGCTGTCGCAAATCTTTTAAACAGATACTCTCTACCTCTGACAGAGGGGTATGGAAAACTTACAGATGAGTTTTTAAAAATGCTTAAAAAAGGAGATAAATCTTTTAAAGATGCACTAGAAGTTGGTATAGAGATAGAGATATTGGATATTGAAGATTTGCGTAAAATGTATAACCAAACTGATAAATCTGATATTAAAAATGTTTTTGCAAATATCGGTGGAGCTAGTTTTATGCATCTTAGAGCTTTTGTAAATAGTCTCTACTCAAATGGTTATAGCACAGATTTAGCTTGGCAAAGATTTTTATCTCCTGATGAGCTTCAAACTAGAGGCAATATTAAATATAAATTTTTTGAAAATGAATCTTTAAGTGACTCAAATCAGATTTAAAGCAATCTCAATAATAAAAATAGAGAGAGTATAAATAGTAATAATCAAAATAGATATTTTGATGAATTTTTTAATATATTTGGATTTAACTCAAAAAGAGAAGAATCTAATAACTTTCAAAGTAATAAAAGTCAAAAAGGCAGAAATGGAAACAGAAGAAATAGAAGAGGTAGAGGATAATCTACTTTTTCATATAATCTCTAATGTACTCATACCCTGAGTATATTGTCAAAAATACACAAAACCAAAGTAAAATATCACCAAGATAGAAAAACTCTTCGCCTCTCCAATCCATTATTAAAAAACCGATTGCAATCATTTGAAAAACTGTTTTAAGCTTCCCTAAAAATGAGGCAGAGACATCTCTTCCCTCGCTGATTGCAACAACTCTAATTCCTGTTATAAAAAACTCTCTAGTAAATATCAAAAAGACAGCCCAAGCTGAAGCTCTATCTAAAATCATAAGCCCTAAAAATCCAGCCAACATCAACATTTTATCAGCTAAAGGGTCTAAAATTTTACCAAGAGTTGTTATTTGATTCCAACTTCTAGCTATATAACCATCAAAAAAATCTGTAACAGAAGCTATAACAAAGAGAAGTGCTGCAAAGTAATCAAGCCAAGAGCTATGCATATCAAAAAAGTCTCTATTTACTAAAAACAGAAGCATAGCTGGAGCTATTGCAATTCTAAGCAGTGCTAATAAATTTGGAAGATTTAAAATCATTTAAAAGTTGTTCCCCCATCTACTACAAAAGTCTGTCCTGTTACCCAAGATGCTTCATCGCTACATAAAAACTTACAAATACCTGCTAAATCATTTGGTTCACCCATTCTATTTAGAGGTGAGCGATTTATCACTTCAGACTTTACCTCTTCATAATTTGGAAAAGCTTTGAGTGCATCTGTATCGATTGGCCCACCACTTACAGCATTTACTCTAATTTTCATATCACCAAGCTCACTAGCAGCGTATTTAACCATTGTCTCAACTGCATTTTTACTATTTCCATGTCCTGCATAATTTGGTGTATAGACTAAATTTCCAGTTGAACTAAGCGAAATAATTGAACCACCATTTTCATTTTTACTGATTCTCTTAGCTGCCTCTTGAGCCCCTACAACAAATGATAAAACAGTGGCTGTATAGATATTGTTAAGCCCTTTTGGTTTTAATCTCATAAAAGGGGCAAATCCACCTACAACACTTCTACCAGATATGATTGCATTTGAGATAAAAAAGTCTATCTTATCAAAATCTTTATCAATCTCTTTAAAAAGCTCTTTGTAATTGTTTGGTTCTAAAATATTGAGAGGATAGGCTTTTGCTTTGATTTTATATTTTGTCTCTAAATCGACAATTATCTCTTTAGCTATCTCCTCATTTGAGTTATATGTAAAAGCTACATTGATACCATCTTGAGCAAATCTATACATAATAGCTTTACCAATACCTCTAGTAGCCCCACTAATAACTAGAGTTTTCATTAAGGCTGTACCTCAATAGTTTTTAGAGTATCTTCTAAAATTTTCATACTCTCTTTACTTGGAGGTGTAAGTGGTAGTCTATACTCTAGCGTATCGATTAAACCAGCTAGATACATAATCGCTTTAATTGGAATTGGATTACTCTCAATAAATAGATTTGTATTAAGTGGATAAAGCTCATCATTTATAGCTTTTGATGCGTTAAAATCTCCACCTAATGCATGTTTTACAAGTTGTGCTATTTTATCTGGCATTAAGTTTGCCGTTACAGAGATAACACCTTTTCCACCATTAGCTAAAATAGGGTAGTTGATTGCATCATCACCACTTACAACAACTAAATCTCTCGCTTTGCTTGAGAGTTCTACACATCTCTCAAGTGAGCCAGCAGCCTCTTTAATTCCATAGATATTTGAGCAGTCATTAAAGAGTCTGATTGCTGTATCTGCATTTAAATCAACTCCAGTTCTACCTGGTACATTATAGAGCATTACAGGAATCTCAATCGATTTAGCAATATGACTATAGTGCTGATATAGCCCCTCCATTGATGGTTTATTGTAATATGGAGTTACACTAAGTATCGCATCTGCACCAATTTTCTCAGCAAATGTAGCTAAATCTTTAGCCTCTCTTGTTGAGTTACTTCCAGTACCTGCTAAAACTTTTGTATCTGTCCCTTTACAAACTGAAACTGCAATTTCGATACATTTTTTATGCTCATCGTGAGTTAGAGTTGCACTCTCTCCAGTTGTTCCTACAGGAACTACCACATCAATACCATTTTGAATCTGTCTTTTTACTAATTTTTCGTAACTTACTTCATCTATAGATTCATTTTTAAATGGGGTGATTAAAGCCGTCATTGAACCAATTAACATAATTAACCTTTATATAAATATTTATTAAATTTTGTAAATTATAACATAGTTAAAAATTAAAAAATTATTGAAACTAGAAAAAAAGAGAAAAAACTATTTTTTTCTTAAAATTAGTGTAGTTTGATTCTCTTTATAGAAGTATTTAGAAGCTATCTCTTTTATATCTTTTGATTCTACTCTCTCTAAATCGTCTAAATAGTTAAGCAGTGGTGTCACATCTCCTCTTGTAATATAGCTTCCAAACATATCAACTAAATTACTAGAGTTCTCCATTGAAAATATAAAATCAGCTTTTGCATTTATTTTAACTTTATCAAGTTCGTCTTTAGAGACATTACTCTTTTTTAAACTCTCAAGCTCCTCCAATATCTCTTTTTCTACATCTTCAGCTTTTACATCAGGATTACAAATAGCTAAAATTAGAAATAGAGATGGGTCAATCGATTCTATATTATAAGCGTAAATCTGATTTACTAACTGCTTCTCATCAATTAGTTTTTTATTGAGTCTTGAGCTTTTACCTGAGCTTAAAACCTCACTAATAGTTGATAAAACTACTTGGTCTTTGTCTTTAAAATCTGGTATATGAAATCCAAGAGCGACCATTTCAACTTCACTCTCTTTTAAAATCTCAATCCTCTTATGACCTTTTTGCTCTGGCTCTACTTGATAAACTTCAGGAATCTCTGAGCTATTTTCTATATCTTTAAAGTATTTCTCACTAGCTTCAAAAACTTTTTTCTCATCTATATCACCAGCGACAACAATAGTTGCATTTTTAGGTTGATAAAAAGTTTTATGAAAACTCTTAATATCCTCTATTTTCCAATTTTGAATATCTCCCATAAATCCAATCGGAGTCCAATGATACGGGTGGTATACAAAAGCATTATTAAATAGATTAAAGTATAAATAACCAATTGGATTATTATCAGTTCTCCATCTTCTCTCTTCTGCAACTACATCTCTCTCTGGCTGAAACTCTTCATCTTTTAGAGCTAAATTTTGCATAAGTTCACTAAAAAGCTCTAATGATTTATCCATATTACTAGAGCTTGATTTTATAAAGTAGTGTGTATAATCAAAGCCTGTTGAAGCATTATTTACCCCACCAAAGCTTTTAACTATCTCATCAAACTCACCAGCTTTTAAATTTTTACTAGATTTAAAATTTAGATGCTCAAGCATATGAGCAATACCACTTTTACCTAAAATCTCATTTCTACTTCCCACTCGATAAAAAATATCAACAGTAGCAACCCCACTTTGATTATCAAGTGGAATCGCAACAACTGTTAAATCATTTTTTAGTGTTTTTACATAGTGTTTTGGAAGTGTTTCTGCCATCAAAGCTCCTAAAATAGTTATTAATATTATAAAGTATCTCATAATTTAGCACCAATAGCCTCACTAATATTTTTAAATCCATCAGCTTTTAATCTCTCAACTAAGCCCAAGTTTATAGATTTAATTAGCTCTGGTCCATCAAAAATTAAATTTGAGTAAATCTGTATCAAACTAGCACCGTGAAGAATTCTCTTATATGCTTCATCTGCAGAATCTATTCCACCAACAGAGATTAAAATAGTTTTTCCATAAAGCTCTTTTGCAAGAGCTTTAAATATTTTGAAACTCTGCTCTTTTAAAACACTCCCACTAACTCCTCCAAAATCTTTTGCATTCTCTATTAAAGAGTAGTTAGTTGTTGTATTTGTAGCAATAATTCCACTAGCACCAGCATCGGTTGCAAATGTACTAATATTTATTGCATCAGTTTCACTCATATCGGGAGCAATTTTAAGAAAAATCGGCTTTTTAGTTCTCTCTTTAGCTAAGCTAAACAGCTCTTTTAAAAAAGCTTCATTTTGCAAATCTCTCAAATTTGGCGTATTTGGACTAGAGATATTAATCACTAAATAATCACTCAAAGCCTCAAATTTATCAATCAGGTACTCATAATCTTTTATCGCATTCTCTTCGCTAGTTAACTTATTTTTTCCTATATTGATTCCCAAAGGGTAGCTATATGGAATTAGTTTTTTAATATTTTCATAAATCAACTCTGCTCCAGCATTATTAAATCCCATCGCATTTTGAACAGATTTATACTCTGGGTATCTAAACATTCTAGGTTTAAGGTTTCCCTCTTGAGGTTTTGGCGTTATAGTTCCAACTTCAGCAAAACCAAACCCCATTGCATTGATAGCTTTAACCATTGTTGCATTTTTATCAAACCCAGCACCAATTCCAACAGGATTTAAAAAATCAATTCCTAAAATAGACTGCTTTAGAGATTCATCTTCAATAAAATAGTCTCTCTTTAGAGAATTTAACACAAAATCAGGAGAGTTTTTTAGAAAAAACTCTGTGATATTGTGAGCTGTCTCTGGTTGAAAATTAAATAGAATAGTTTTTATTAAATTATAATTCACATCTACCTCTTTAACTTAAATACTTTTACAAGTGGATTCAAAATTACTGGTTCAAAAAGCTCACTATCAAAATCTTCCAACACAAAGAGTCTGATATAGCTAGAGCTTAACATTGAATCATCTAAAATTAAAAACTTTCCATAACTTTGCATAAAAACAATTGATAAAACCCCTTTTTCATTCACTTTTTGAGCCTGTTTTACAAGCTTTCCATCAGCTCCATAAGCTGTAATGATGAAATTTTTAATAGGAACAATTTGATTATTAACTTGTAGAGATAACTCTTGAACTACTCCCTCTTTTCCATTTACATTAATTTTAGCATTTGGTTTTAAAATCACAAAACCATTATTTAAATAGATTGCCTGATTATCCTCTTTTCTAGCTGTTGCTTGGAAAAAGTTTGGATTTTGATATGTGATACCACTTACTAAATCTAAATTACTAAATAGTTTAACTGTTGGAAAAATATCAAGCATTCTAAGAGGCAAATAGTAATAGATATCGCTAGTTTTCTCTGGTAATTTAAAATCTTTTGAAGCAATTTTTTCTAAAAATGCATTTGGGTTTGAAAAACCATAATCTTCAACTATCTTATCGATTGAGCTAAAACCTTTTTTAGTATACTCCACATTTAATCTAGCCATATTGGCACTAGATATTAGATTTGGATATGTTAGAGCAAAACTAACTGGATAGTTTACACTACCATCATGTTTTCCACCATCAACTAAAGTATTTACATCAGAGTAGTATCTAATTGGATAGCCATAATCCCACCAAGTTAAAACAAAGTCATCTCTATCTGCTATCTCTTTTAATTTATCTAAAATCTCAACTTCACTTTTATCAAATACAACAGGTACTTTATATCCTATTACATGAATAATATTTGGATAGAGTGATGCACTACATAAAACAGCTATAGTTACTATTTTTGCACCTTTTTTTATTTTTTCATTAAAAGCACTCTCAATATATTTGGCTACTAAAAATATAAAATAGGCTAAACCTAAAGCGTGAATAGGTACAGTATAAACGGTAAATCTAAGACCACCTTTTAGAGCTAAAAATCCAAGCCCTACCATAGGAAGAGCAAGAAGAAAAATTTTATATCTAAGACAAAGTAGTATATAGCCAATAGTTGCAATAATAAAAGTGATAGTGTGACCACTAATTCTATTTGCAAACATCTCAAAAGGAATCTGACCAGCTTCTCTTACAGTTTGAGCAACATTAAAATACTTTAAATCTATATCACCTGCCACAGCCTCTCTAAAAACATAAGATTTAAGTTGTACTAAAACTGGGGTAAATCCTCCTGTTAATAAAACAACTAATCCAATTACTATCAAAATAATAAAGATTAATTTACTCTCATCTATCTTTTTACTCTCTAAAAAGTCATAAAATTTTTGAAACTTATCATCTCTATGCTCTATCTTGTGATATACAAAAAAGATTCCTATAAATAAAAGTAATTTTAACAAAAGAGTAATAGGTGCAATTGCAATCAAGATAAAACTGACTAATTTATAATTAAAAATCGCTTTTCTATCAAAAATCACTGTATAGAGAAATAGCATAATGGCCATCGAGAGATTAAGAGAGTAGCTACCTCCATACCAGTATGAGTACAGAAGCATAAAAAATGCAGTTATAAAGAGCCATCTATTCTTCTGCTCAGTTACTGCAAATATAATACTCCAAAGTGCAAAAGTTGGAAGTACAATAGTTAACATATCGGTATCATAATAGCCTACCATTGTTCTATTGTAGTAACTCCAAGCAATACCTCCAACCAAGGAAGCTACAAAACCTAAATAACTCTGTTTTATAGAGTGTCCCATCAAAATAATAGGAATAATTAAGAGTGAGCCAAAAACTGCTGGTAGATAGAGAATTAGAGTCTCAAAACTAATAGGCAATACTTTAGCTAAGAGAGCTGTCACTTCTGATATTGCCGATTCAACTGGTGAAGAGATATAGTTTTTTTGCTCTCTTAAAATATCTCTTGCACCCTCTGCCCAGTAATAACCATCATTTGTATTAATCATCAATTGATTATTCCACTTAAAGTTTTCAATTCCATCAAATTGATAAACCCAAATCATACGAATAGCAATTGAGAAGATAAAAGAGATTAAAATCAAAATAGCTAACTCTCGACCTGAAACCTTTCTCTCTGAGAGTGATAAAAAATTTTTAAACATATATATCCTTAAAGCCTTGCATCTGTTGCACCTTTATCTAAAAATGATTTTATATCATAAACAATAGATTTAGCAACTTTGTATCTATTTAAATCTAAACTCTTAAATTCACTATGAGAGACTGCTAAAACAATCACTTCATAGCGTTTAGCTAAAGCGGGAATTAAATCTACTCCATACTCAAGTTTTACCTCATTTTTATCAGCTCTAGGGTCAAAAATATCTACATCTAGTTTAAAATCTCTAAGCTCATTTATAATATCAATAACTTTAGAGTTTCTAATATCTGGACAGTTCTCTTTAAATGTAATACCTAAAACCAAAGCTTTAGAGTTTTTTATCTCTAAATCTTTAGAGAGCATCAATTTAATAATTTTATTGGCGATAAAACTTCCCATATTATCATTTATTCGTCTACCACTTAAAATTACTTCTGGCCTATATCCAAGCTTTTGAGCTTTATGTGTTAAGTAGTATGGATCAACTCCAATGCAGTGTCCACCTACTAGCCCCGGAGTAAAAGGTAAAAAGTTCCACTTTGTTCTAGCTGCTTCTAAAACATCATTTGTATCGATTCTCATCTTATCAAATATCAAAGCCAACTCATTTACAAAAGCGATATTAATATCTCTTTGAGCATTCTCTATCACCTTTGCAGCTTCAGCTACTTTCATAGAACTTGCTCTATGTGTTCCAGCTTTTATAATACTTGAGTAGAGATTATCAATTTTAAGAGCTATCTCTTCAGTACTTCCACTTGTAACTTTTTTAATATTCACAAGTCTATGGTTTTTATCTCCTGGATTTATTCTCTCAGGTGAATAACCACAAAAGAAATCTATATTAAATTTTAATCCACTAATCTCTTCCAATAGAGGAACACACTCCTCCTCTGTGCAACCAGGGTAGACTGTCGATTCATAAATTACAATATCGCCTTTTTTCAAAACATTAGCTATCATTTTAGTAGCTGAATATATTGGTCTTAAATTTGGGTTTTTAAACTCATCAATAGGAGTTGGAACAGTTACAATATATATGTTTGAATTTTTTATAGAATTAACATCACTAGAGAACTCTAATTTTGAACTCTCTAACTCCTCTCTCTCTGCCTCGAGTGTTCTATCAATACCATTTTTTAACTCATCTATTCTATCTATATTAATATCAAAACCTATTGTTTCATACTTTTTTGCAAATTCAATAGCTAAAGGAAGCCCTACATAGCCTAAACCTACTATGGCAATTCTCTCCATTATTCCTCTTTTAATAGTTATAATTTTTAACAATTATAGTTTTAATTTAATTAAACTCTTGTAAAAAGTGGAACAATTTTTGTTTAAAAGATTAGTAATAGAGATTTTAAAGGAGTTTAAAATGATCACAGATGTATATCAACAAAGTAGTTATAATTATCAAAAAATTACTCATAAAAATAGAGGTCAAAATCAGAACCAAAATCAAGAGCAACACTCAAACCAAAGAGATGATAAAAAAGTATCAAGAGCAAATGCAAATATTGCACACTCACCATATGCACAAACGACAAGAGCAATCGATAAAGAGGTTGCAAAATTAGTAGGGCTTGGAGTAAATTTAAATTTAGTAGTTTAACCTTTTTCTCTTTTTATGATACTATTTCTTTAATAAATATAAAGGAAAAGTATGGATAAACTAAACATAAATCTTCGAGCGTTAATAGAGAGAGTTGAAAAAAAGAGAACTTCCGTAGATAGACATAAAATTATAAAAATAGTAGCAGTTAGTAAATACTCAAATAGTGATGATATAAAAGCTGTTTATGAGTATGGTCAGAGAGCCTTTGGCGAAAATAGAGTACAAGACCTTAAAGAGAAATCAAATCTTTTAATGGATTTTCCGATAGAGTGGCACTTTATAGGCAGACTTCAAAAAAACAAAATCAACCATTTAATAGAGATAAATCCTTTTTTAATTCAATCAATCGATAGTTTTGAGTTAGCCATAGAGCTAGATAAACGACTGAAAACTAAAGATAGAAAGATAAATGGACTAATACAGATAAACTCTAGTTACGAGGAACAAAAAGCTGGATTATCTCCTGAGGAAGCTGTTGAATCATTCTATAAAATAAGAGAATCTTGCCCTAATATAGATTTAAAAGGGGTAATGAGTATTGGTGCTCATAGTGACGATAGAGCTAAAATTCAAAAGAGTTTTGAGTTAACACGAAAAATATATGATGATTTGAAAAATGTTAATATCTGCTCGATTGGAATGAGTAGCGATTTTGAATTAGCGATTGAGTGTGGAAGTAACTTAATTAGAGTTGGTAGTTCAATATTTAAATAGAGAAGATTCCGAACCGTTTCGGAATCTTCTATAAAAATTTCAATTTGTATAACTAAAACTAAATCCTCTCTTTAAAAGCTCCTCTTTTACCTTTTCTTGATGTGCTTCACCCTTAGTCTCAAGTGCTATTTTAACATTTGCATCACCATAGTCAAGTTTTGTAGATGTTCTATCATACTCAATATGGACAATATTTGCATTTATTTTATTAAAAATAGCCGTTAACTGCATCAAAGCACCTGGCTTATCAATCAAAGTAACTTTTAGATTCATCTTTCTGCAAGATTTTTTAAGACCTTTCTCTATAATTACAGAGAGCATCGTTACATCAATATTTCCACCACTTAAAATTGTTGCAACTCTCTTGCCTTTTATATCAATTTTATTATGTAACATTGCAGCTACTCCAACAGAACCAGCCCCTTCAACTACCAATTTCTGTTTCTCAAGTAGAAATAGAATTGCACTTGCTATCTCCTCATCACAAACCTCAACAAACTCATCTACATTTTCTAAAATATACTCAAGTGTAAAGTCCGATGTATTTTTAACAGCAATTCCATCAGCAATTGTCTTAACACCATCTGTATTAAGTGGCTCTTTCGCTCTAAATGATTTATGCATAGCTGGAGCACCCTCGGCATTTACGCCGATTATTTTTATATTTTTATTATATTTTCTATTTATCTCTTTAATAGCTACTGCAACTCCAGCAATCAAACCACCACCACCAACAGGCACAAAAATCATATCTAAATCTCTAACCTCTTCAAAAATCTCAAGTGCAATAGTTCCCTGTCCTGCAATTACATCATCATTTGCAAATGGATGAATAAAAGTAAGCCCTCTCTCTTTTGAGAGTTCCATCGCCCTAGAGTAAGCATCATCATAGTTGTTTCCATGTAAAACTACTTCACTTCCAAGCTCTTTCACACCGTTTACTTTAGTTAATGGTGTAGCCTCTGGCATTACAATAATAGATGGTATACCGTAGTGTTTAGCACTATATGCAACGCCTTGTGCATGATTTCCAGCACTTGCCGCTATTACTCCAGCCTCTCTTAATTTACTATCTAAATTTGAAATTTTGTTAAAAGCACCTCTTATCTTAAATGAGCCTGTCAGTTGTAGATTCTCTTTTTTTAAAAAGATAGTGCTATTGCAGTGTTTGCTCAAGTTTGGAGCTAATGCTACATGTGTCTTTAAGACTGTTCCATCTATTGTCTTTTGTGCTTTTTTTATATCGTCTAAATTTATCATTATCCCTCTTGTAACTTTTGATGTTCTATCTTTGTGCAGTGATTTTGAACTGTTTTAAACCCTGCATCTTTTGCTCTCTTTATCGCTTCGTTATTTACGATTCCAAGTTGTGTCCAAATAGTTTTTATATTTTTTTTCTCAATCGCTTCATCTACAACAGAAGCTACAATCTCTGGTTTTCTAAAGATATTTACAATATCAATATCATCTTCAATCTCACTCAAGCTTCTATAAACTTTCTCGCCTAAAATAGTCTCCTCTTTAGGGTAGATTGGGTATATTTTATATCCATTTTGTTGTAAATATTTAGCAACTCTATTACTATCTTTCTCTGGTTTTGGAGATAAACCTACAATAGCAACAGTTTTTGATTCTTCTAAAATATCTCTTAACTCGCCAATAGTTATATTTTCACTAGGAAATTCACAAGCCATAAATATCCTTTTTTGTTCTGATTGTACAGTTTTTTATTTTTATTTAAAATTATTTTTTACACTTTGTTTAAAAATATAAATTTTTTTGTTTAAAAATTGCAAATCATAGGTTTTTTGTGATATTATTTTGCCTCATTAACAATATTATTTATAGGGTTTTATATGGAAAAAGCAAAATATATCTGGATGGACGGAAAGTTAGTCGCTTGGGACGATGCTAATATTCACATTTTAACTCATACTCTACATTATGGAAATGGAGTATTTGAGGGAACTAGAGCTTATAAAACAGATAATGGTTTAGCAATTTTTAGATTGCAAGAACATACAAAAAGACTTTTTGATTCTGCAAAAATAACTATGATAAAACCAAATTTCACGCAACAAGAGTTAGAAGATGCTCAAATTGAGCTATTAAAAGAGAATAATTTCAGAGGAAATACATATATAAGACCTATTATCTATTTAGGTTATGGCGTTATGGGACTTCACCATGTAAAAGCACCTGTTTGTACTTCAATTGCTGCTTGGGAGTGGGGAAGTTATTTAGGAGATGAGGGACTTGAAAATGGTATCAGAGTAAAAATTAGCTCATTTACTAGAAACTCAATAAAATCTACTATGGGTAAAGCTAAAGCCGTTGCAAACTATCTAAATTCTCAAATGGCAAAATTTGAAGCTTTAGAATCTGGCTATGAAGAGGCTCTACTGCTTGATAATGAGGGCTTTATTGCAGAGGGTAGTGGTGAGTGTTTCTTTATTATTAAAGATGGAGTTTTAATCTCTCCACCAAATGAGAACTCACTTGAGTCAATCACTCAAAATACTGTTTTGATGTTAGCAAAAGATTTAAATATTCCAATCGAGAGAAGAAGAATCACAAGAGACGAAGTCTATGTATGTGATGAAGCATTTTTCACTGGAACTGCAGCAGAGGTTACTCCAATAAACGAAGTTGATGCTAGAGTTATTGGAAATGGTAGAAGAGGCGAAATTACAGCAACTCTACAAAAAGCATATTTTGATGTTGTCTACGGTAGAAACGAAAAATATCTAGATATGCTTACATTTATAAAGGATTAATATTGCCAGCTGATATGAATGATTATTTTAATAAACAAAATAATAACAACAACAATAATAACGATAATAGACCAGAATTTGAACCACCAGAATTTTTAAGAAACTTTGGTAAAAAAGCTGGTTTAATCTATGTACTTGTAATTTTAGTAGTTTTTATAGTTATCTCAAAACCATACACAGTTGTAAACTCTGGTGAAGTTGGGATTAAAGTTACAGCAGGTAAGTTTGACCCTGTTCCACTTGAGCCTGGTTTTCACTTTTTTATTCCAGCAGTTCAAAAAATTATTTTAGTTGATACTAGAGTTAGAATCTTAAATTATAAAAGATTAGAGGATTTGGGTTCATTTAACTCATCAAGCCAAGGTATAAAAACAAATGACGCTATTACAGTTCTTGATTCAAGAGGTTTAACAGTCTCTATTGAGTTATCAGTTCAGTATAGAATAAAACATTTAAGCGCTCCGCAAACTATTGCTACATGGGGTTTAAGCTGGGAAGAGAAAATCATTAATCCAGTTGTAAGAGATGTTGTAAGAAATGTTGTAGGTAGATTTACAGCTGAAGAGCTTCCTATGAAAAGAAATGAGATTGCAAACTTAATTGAGAGTGAGATTAGAACTAAAAGTGATAAACTTGAAAATCAACCAGTATATCTTGAATCTGTTCAGTTAAGAGAGATTGTTCTTCCTCAAAAGATAAAAGACCAAATCGAGAGAGTTCAGATAGCAAGACAAGAGGCTGAGAGAGCTAAATATCAAGTTGAACAAGCAAGACAACAAGCTGAGAAAAAAGCAGCACTAGCACAAGGTAATGCTGATGCTATCAAAATTGAATCACAAGGTAAAGCTGATGCGATTGAGATTGAAGCAAATGCTCAAGCTAAAGCAAATAACTTAATTAGTAAATCTTTAACTAGAGACCTACTTTACCTAAAACAGATTCAAGTTCAAGGTAAATTTAACGAAGCTCTAACAGTTAATAAAGATGCTAAAATTTTCCTAACACCAGGTGGTTCAACTCCAAATATTTGGGTTGATACAAAAAACCAACAAAGAGATAGCGTAATATCACAATAGAGATTTTTTTCTCTATTTTTTCAATTTACTTATCATTCAAAGTAATTTCTATATTTAAAGAATCACAAACTTCAAGTAAAAAAGCAAAAGAGAAAGAGCCTCTATGTATCTTACTTCTTATTTTATCGGGATTCTCTTTATAACCTTTATCATTCATCAACTTTGATAACCTAACATAATTTATATCTCTTTTAGCTAACTCTGATTTTATAAATTGTCTTGCTTTATCTTTCATATTTAAAACTATCCTAATAAAAATAGGACTATTGTATCATTTTCAAAACAAAACAGCAAATATTTAATTTTTATATATTGACACTATGCTGCGTATATGATACAATAGTTTCATATATAAAAAAGGTAAATTTATGAGTTTTAAGATTTTTTCTACATTTACAGGTGCTGGGGGTCTTGATATAGGCTTTCATGGAGATTTTAATTTTTTAGATAACTACTATCCAAAACTTAACTTTGAAACTCTAAAAGCGATAGAGTTAAATAAATTTGCTTGTGAAACTTTAGAAAATGATAACAAATACTTTTCAAAAACTCATATTATAAATAGAGATATTACAAAACTAAATCCTCAAGAGTTTAAAAGTGATACTTATGATGTTTTGCTTGGTGGTTTTCCTTGTGTAACTTTTTCTATTGTTGGAAAACAAGTTGGCTTAAAAGATGATACAAATGGAAAGTTATATAAAAGTTTTGTTAGTTTTGTTGAAAAACTTCAACCAAAAATATTTTTAGCTGAAAATGTAAAAGGGATTTTATCTGCAAATAAGGGTGAAGCGATAAAAATTATCACTAAAAGATTTGAAGATACTGGATATAAACTTAAAATAGAGCTAGTCAATTTTGCTAAATATGGAGTACCACAACTAAGAGAGAGAGTCCTGTTTATAGGTATAAGAGACGATATTAATGAAAAGTTTAATACTCCAAATCCAACACATAATAATGGTTATGTTCCAGTAATAAAAGCTTTTGAAAAAATAGACACAAATTGTATAAATCACAACTTTATGAAACAGTTAAAATCAACAACTAAAAAATTAGAAGCAATTCCAGAGGGTGGTAACTTCAAAGATTTACCACCTGAATTAGCGATAAAAGGTTTAATGAGCAATATTTATAGAAAGCTTGAGAGAAACAAACCAGCCTATACAGTTTTAGCAAGTGGTGGTGGTGGAACTTGGACTTATCACTATGAAGAGCCACGAGCATTAACAAATAGAGAGAGAGCAAGGTTACAAGCTTTTCCCGATGATTTAATTTTTAAAGGTAGTAATACAGAGGTAAGAAGACAAATCGGTAATGCAGTTCCACCTGTTGGAATATACTCTTTTGCAAAAGAGATTGAGAGAATTCTAAAAAACTCTAACTAAATTTATCACTAGTTCGATTTAATTATTGGAATTAAAACTCTATCGATATACTCTTCTAAAGTCTCACTCTCTATTTTTTCCCTAATATTTGCATTAATTTGATTGAAACTAGTATCAAATGTAATCACTAAATTATTATCAACCCACTTTTTAGGTTTTAATCTAAGCTCTAACCTCTTTTTTGCTTTATAAATTTTGACATGTCCAAGCTCATCTTTAATAAAATTTTTAATCCAAATGGAGTTATTAGTTGAGCGATTAATATTAATTTCTGTATCACTTAATTTTGATAAATCTAGTTTTAAACCACAAAGATGAAATTTCGTACCAGCTCGAAGTATCAAAAAATAGTATATATCTTTAATATTATGCTCACTCTCCACTTGTCTATATTTATTAATTAGAATCTCTTTCCATTTTAACCAAATAAAATCATACTCTCTATTTTTAAATAGCTCATCTAGGGAGTTTCCATCTCCAAAATTATCATCTCCAAACTTTTGTGCTAAAGATGTCTCTCCACTATCTCTATTTTTGAGATAACCTTTATCATCAATTTCACAAGAGAGCATTTTGACATCAGCACCCCAGTCATCAGATTTAACATCTATTGGATATGAACCAGCTCCAACGGGAGTTACTCCCAATGACTGAACTACCCACTGCTCTATATGCTCTTTTGGTATCTGTATCGGTAAATCACTCTGAGCTTCTAATTTTTCAGGTTGAGATAATATAGATTTTTTTAAAAAAAAGCTTTTTAGCTCTTCTTTTGTTAACTCTACTAAAATCAAGAAAACCTCCATTGAATAAATATCAGATTGAAATTATATAAAAAATCTACATAAATAATTATTTTATTTATATATTATTACATACTTAAATTACTGTAAGTAACTATTAAGTAAATAAAACATATAATTTTTAAAATTAAACAGAATTTGGAGAGAAAAAAATGAATAATATTTTATTAATAAATGCACATCAAAGATATGAAGGTTTTGCAGAGGGAAAATTAACACAATCAATTTTAGAAATTATGGAAAATAAGTTTAAAGCTATGGGAAAAGATGTAAAAGTTACAAATATCGAATCGGGCTATGATGCAGATGAAGAGGTAAAAAAGCATCTATGGGCAGATTTGATAATTTTTCAAACACCTGTTTATTGGATGAGTGTGCCTTGGATTACAAAAAAGTATTTAGATACAGTCTATACAATAAATGGTGCTGGTATTTTATTTGAAAATGATGGTAGAAGTAGTGAAGATTCGAGTAAAAAGTATGGAACAGGTGGATTGATGCAAGGTAAAAAGTATATGCTTAGCACTACTTGGAATGCTCCAAAAGAGGCATTTATTGATAAAGAGCAGTTTTTTAGTGGTAGAAGTGTAGATGATATTTTTATCTGGCTTGAGCAGATGTATAAATTTATAGGCTTTGAAAAAGTTCCTAGTTTTCACTGCTACGATGTTATCAAAAACCCACAAATAGAGAGAGATTTAAAAGAGCTAGAGATTCATTTAGAGAAGATAGTTAAGAGTTAAAACTCTCTATTTTTTCTATATTTATATATAATAGTATATGAAAAACAGAGTATTTAAAACGGATAAATTACCATATTTAGAACTTAGATATATTTCTCAAATCAGAAGTTGCGATAAAAAACATCAACATAGCGAGTTAACTATTACAGCAATAGAAGCTGGAGAGATAGAGATTCACTTTGAGAGAAAAATTGATTTATTAAAGCCTAAACAGGTATCGATAGTAAATCCTAAAGAGGTTCACTCTGCAACTCTGACAGATATTAAAAGCTTTGGCTGTTATGTTCTCTATCTGGAAAAAAATTGGTGTGAATATATTCAACAATCACTTTTTGAAACTAAAAACTATAAAAAGATAGATAAATCTCTAATAAAAAATAGCAATATTTATAGTAATTTTGTAAATATATGTAATGCTCTATTTGATAGAAACAGCTCTTTTTTAGAAAAAGAGGAGAGGTTAATAGAGTTTATAAGCTCTCTCTTTTTATCAAATAATCTACAAAGAGAAGATAGAAATAAAAACCCAAAAAATTCAAAAATAGCTTTTGAGATTCAAAACTATTTAGAATCAAATATTGAAAATGAGATTTTATTAAAAGATATAGCTAAACATTTAAACCTCTCTATTGTACATATTTTAAGAATCTTCAAACAAGAGTTTAATCTACCAATTCACTCCTATTTACTAGATAGAAAAGTACATATTGCTAAAGAGTTGCTCTCAAAAAATATTCCAATTGCTGAAGTTGCACAAATGAGTGGATTTTTTGACCAGAGCCACTTAAATCGATTCTTTAAACGAGTTTTTCAATTAACTCCTAGCGAGTATCAAAAAAATCTATTTTCATAAAAATGTTAATTTTGTACAAGATTTTATTTTTATGATTCTCTATAATTCTTTAAAAACCGAAAGGATAGATTTTGAATCAAGAGATAAAAACTAAACACAATGAGAGAATAAAAGAGCAGTTTTCAAAACAGGCTATTCCATTTACAGAAATAAAGGGTCATTATGATTCAATCGATACAATTATCGATATGAGTGAAGTCTCAAAAGAGCATACTGTTTTAGACCTTGCTTGTGGGACTGGAATCGTTAGTTGTGAGTTTGCAAAACATGCAAAAAGTGTAATAGGATTAGATATTACTCAAGAGATGTTAGATGAAGCTATAAAAAAACAGAAAATAGAGAATTTAACCAATATAGAGTTTAAAATCGGTGATGTTGAAAAATCACCATATAGAGATGAGAGTTTCGATATTATCTTTACAAGATATAGCTTTCATCACTTTTTAGATACTAAAAAAGTATTTGATGAGATGGTTAGAGTCTGTAAAAATGGAGGTAAAATTATTATTGTTGATGTTGCACTTAAGAAACAATTTGCTAAAGCCTACAATCAAATGGAGAAGTTAAGAGACCCTTCACATAGCAAAGCTTTAACTACTGATGAGTTTAATACTCTTTTTTCAAATGAAAAATTAGGAAATCACAAACAGAGTTTTTATAGTGTAGATTTGGAGCTTGATAATCAACTAAAAGCCTCTTTTCCAAACGATGGAGATGAGCAAAAAATCAGAGAAATATTTCAAAATGATTTAGAGCAGAATCTATTAGGATTAAATACACATTTAAAAGATAATAAAATTCACTTCTCTTATCCTATCACTATTTTTGTAGCAACTAAGAGGCTTTAAAAGATTAAACTCTCTAAATTAGCCAAATATGTTAAAATAACAAAAAATTTTATGTATCAAAAAAGGCTTAAAAATGGCAAAAATGTGGTCAGGAAGATTTAGCGAAAAACAATCAAGTCTATTAGATGAGTTTAACGCATCACTTATGTTTGATAAAGAGCTTTATAGAGAGGATATTATCGGCTCGATTGCTCACTCTAAAATGTTGGCAAAACAGGGAATTTTAACTCAAAATGAGGCTGAAGAGATAAAAGAGGCTCTACTTAAAATTGCAAAAGAGATTGAATCAAACGAGTTTGAATTCAATATTGAAGATGAAGATATTCACATGGCAATCGAAAAGAGATTGACAGATTTAATCGGTGATACTGGTAAAAAACTACACACAGCTAGAAGTAGAAACGACCAAGTTGCATTAGATTTTAGACTCTATGTCTTAAATAAAAATACAACAATTATTCAAAAATTGATAAATTTAATAAAAGCAACACTAGAGTTATCAAAAGAGCATACAGAGACGATTATGCCAGGAATGACACACCTTCAACACGCCCAACCAATAAACTTCTCTTACCATATGTTAGCCTATGTAAATATGTTTAAGCGAGATTTTGAAAGATTCCTATCTAGTTTTGAGAGAAATAACTACTCACCTCTAGGCTCAGCAGCACTAGCTGGAACACCTCACAATATCGATAGAGAGTTTGTAGCAGATGAGTTAAAATTTAAAGGTGCAACAAAGAGTGCTTTAGATAGCGTTAGCGATAGAGATTTTGCTCTTGAGATTTTGTTTAATATCTCTACTTTAATGATGCATATCTCAAGATTGAGCGAAGAGATGATTCTCTGGTCAAGCTATGAATTTAAATTTATCACAATCTCTGATGAGTACGCTACTGGAAGCTCTATTATGCCACAGAAAAAGAATCCTGATGTGCCTGAGCTTTTAAGAGGAAAGACAGGAAGAGTAAATGGAAATCTAATCTCACTTTTAACTGTTATGAAAGGTCTCCCACTAGCTTATAATAAAGATATGCAAGAGGATAAAGAGGGTGTTTTTGATTCAGTTCAGACAGCTGAGATTAGTTTAGATATTTTAACTGAAGTTATAAAAACCATGAGTGTAAATGTAGAAAATATGGAAAAAGCTACACAAGTTGGACACTTAAGTGCTACCGATTTAGCTGATTATCTAGTTAAAAACTGCTCTGTTGCATTTAGAGAGGCTCACTTTATCACAGGAAAAGCTGTGGCATTAGCTGAGAGTAAAAATATTGATGTATCTGAGCTTACTTTTGAAGATTTAAACTCTATTGATAAGAGAATCAAAGCTGATGTTTTAGAGGTATTAAATCTTAGAAACTCTATGAATGCTAGAGATAGCTTAGGTGGAACTTCTACAAAAGAGACACAAAAACAGTTAGATTACTTTATAAATTGGGTAGAGAATTTATAAAAAGTTATAAAATAGAGAGTTTTAAACTTTCTATTTCTGCTTAAAAATAGTTACTGAATCTGATTTGTTCTACTTAAAAGCCCTATTAATTGGTCAAATTTTTCGTCAATTTTCTTTACATCTTGTTTTAAACCTGTCATATCTTGCTTTAAGCCTGAGACATCTTGCTTTAACTCATTTTGTCCTACTTTCAAAACCTCAACATCACTTTTTAACTCATTAACATCTTTTTTTAAAACAGAAACATCACTTTTTAATTCACCAACATCTTTTTTTAAAACGGAAACATCTTGTTTTAACTCTCTATTATCCTCTTTCAAAATAGAGACATCATCTCTTAAATCTTCGATTTTACACTCAAGCTCAATTTTACAATCGTGAATCTCATTTGAGATTTTTTTATAAAATCTTCTATCTTGATTACTTAAACGTTTTACAACATCATCTAATCTATCATCAGTTTCAATCATTTTTTTCCCTTTAGCAGTAGATATTTAACTAAAAAAATTAAACCTATATCTATTTTAAATTAACTATTATAAAAATCACCTTTTTGCTGATGGCTCTAAGTAACCTAAATCTACTAATTTATTCACTATATTTTTAACAATTGCTCCATTTGATTCACCACCATGACCACCATGTTCAACTAAAATTGTAACAATATATTTAGGTTTTTTAGCTGGAGCATAAATACTAAGCCAAGCGTGTGAGCGTCTATAATACTCCATATCTTCCTCTTTCATTCTCTTTCGCTCCTCTTGAGGAATCCCAACAACTTGAGCAGTTCCTGTCTTACCAGCAACTTTTACTCTCAAACCTTTTAAATACTTTGTAGCTGTTCCAGTTCCTGAATTTGCAGCTTGATACATACCCTTTCTAAGTAGATACATTTTACTCTTTTGAAATGGTGTCAAAACATCTTTAGATTCAAATCTTAAATCCTCAAACCCTTTTATTTTTATCAAATGTGGTGTTGGTAATCTATCAGTTGCAATCAAAGCTGTATGTCTAGCAATCTGCATCGGTGTAACGAGTGAGTAACCTTGACCAATTGAGCTAATTAGTGTCTCACCCATATACCAAGGCTTATTATATTTATGCAGTTTCCATCTCTTGCTTGGAACAACTCCAATCCACTCATTTGGTAAATCAATTCCTGTTTTTACTCCAAGCCCTAGCTGTTTTAGAGTTGTTGAGATATTCTCGATTCCAACTTTTAGAGAGTTTTTGTAAAAATAGTCATCACAACTCTCTCGAATTGCTCTTATTAAATCTACACTTCCATGCCCCCAAGTTTTCCAACATCTAAATTTTCTACCACCTAGTTTAAACTCTCCAGAGCAGTAGTGAGTCGAACTCTCATGAATATTATGCTCTAAAAATGAGAGTCCCACTCCCATTTTAATAACAGAGCCTGGTGGATAGAGTCCATTTACCAACTTATTTGTAAAAGGGTGTCTAAGGTCTGTTATTAACTCTGTCCACTCTCTCTGGCTGATTCCTCCAATAAAACTATTTATATCAAACTCTGGAAAACTTCCAGCTGATAAAATCTCTCCATTTCTAGCATCCATAACAATTGCTACACCACTTTTATCTTCAAAGAGTGAGTGAATATACTTTTGAAGTCTCAAATCAATTGTAAGTTTTATATTATTATTCTCAACGGGTGGAATCTTCTCTATCTCATCAATCTCTTCATTAAAAGCTGTGATTTTTATCTTTCTATGTCCAGCTTCACCCTCTAAAAAACTGTTGTAATACTTCTCTATACCACTTTTTCCAACTATTCCAGTAAGTCTTATTGTCTCACTATTTTTCATGTCATTTTTATTAGCTTTAGAGACATAACCTATTAAATGAGAAGCTATATCTCTATTTGGATAGTACCGTTTAGTTGATGGAGTAATTTTTATATTTTTCCTCAAATTCAATTTTGAGTAAAATGGGAGCATATCTTTATGTGAGATGAAATCAACTATCTTTATATATTTATGATTATAGGGTGAATCGAGCTTTTTATAAATTTTTAGTAGATTCTCTCTCTTTAGTTTTGGAAAAATTGAAACAATATTATCAATCTCCTCTTCCAAAATATGTCGATACTTTTTATAACTAAGCCTAGGTTTGATTCTTATACTAAAACCCAGTTTATTAACAGCTAGTGGTTTATCATTTCTATCTAAAACAACACCTCTAACAGGTGTTAACTTCTCTGTTCTAATTGTATTTTGAACAGCTAACTCATCGTAGTATGTATTTGATTTTATACTTATAAAGTAGATTCTTGCAATTAATACAATCCATATAATAAAAAAGACAGAGACAATTAATTTAATTCTCATAAAACTCCTAAAGTAGTAAAAAGGCTAACATTGTCTCAACTAGAGCATAGTAGAGAATCAAAGCATGAAAATCATTTAAAGGTATATTAAAAATAAAATTTATTAAGTTTATAAAGAGATAATAACCGATATAACTCCAAAATACAAAAATTGGAATCAAACAGCGATTACAATGAATCACACCTTTTAATTTAGGTTCTATATAGTAGATAGAGATTACAAAAAATATAATTGAGCTAAATAGTAAAAAGTCTCTATCGGCTTCAAAAAATAGCAGATAGAGAGTTGTGGTAAATATTAAAAATCTATTTTTTGATTTAATTGAATTTAAAAAAATAATAAATACAAATCCAAATAGTGGTGGTAAGTAGTTATGAATAGTTGATACCTCTTCATAGATAATTAGGGAAAAAATGATTAAAAAATTATTTAAATCTCTTTTATTAGAGATATTTCGTTGCATATAGGAAAATGTTTGCATTTTATACAATCTGCCCAAATTTTACTCTCAGGAATAGATTCTTTATCTATCTCCACAAAGCCTAGTTTTTCAAAAAACTCTTTTTGATATGTAAGTGTTAAAACCTGTTTTACACCCAACTCTCTGCCCTCATCAGAAGCGATATTTACTAAGTTTGCCCCTATATTTTTGCCTCTTTGCTCTTTTGAAACAATTAAACTTCTAATCTCAGCTAAAAGTAGAGTATGAATATGAAGAGCAACAAAACCGACTATTTTATCACCATCTTTAGCGATAAAATATGATCTAATTGTCGTTGCCATCTCATTCTCATTTCGCTCTAGAATAACTCCACTCTCAACCTCTTCTTTTACAAGCTCTTGCATCTGAGAAATATTTGATAATTTTGCTTTTAAATACTCAATACCCTTTATAATCAAGAGATGCCCTTAAACATAAAGTTACATATCTTATCTACTAAATTATCTATCCCTCTCTTTTTAAGATTTGAGACAAAAATTCCATCTGGATAGGTTTTTTTTAGAGTTGCTATCTCTCTTTGCTTTAATTTATCTATTTTTGTAAAAACCTTTAAGATAATCTGGTCACCTCTCTTTATCGATTCTAAAAACTCATTAGTATTTTTATCAATCTCAAGCTCAGGGTGTCTTGCATCAATTAACTGAATAAAGACTCTAATAGATGAGCGATTGAGTAGAAAATTTGTCAAATTCTGCTCCCAGCCTCTCTTTTCTGCTTTAGATACTTTTGCAAATCCAAATCCAGGTAAATCTACAAAACGCATAAAAAACTTCTCATCAGCATCTTTGTCATCTACTACAACTTCAAAAAAATTAATAAGTTTTGTCTTTCCAGGTGTGCTTGAGCTTTTAGCTAAAGTTTTTCTATTTGTAAGAGAGTTCAAAAGTGAACTTTTACCTACATTACTTCTACCAAGAAATGCAACTTCACTCATATCGTTTGGAAGCGAATCTCTAATAGATTGACTAGATTTTATAAATGATGCATCAACTATTCTCATTTCACATCCTCTAGCTCAAAAATAAACTTAACAGGTTCACTCTTATCCCCTAAAACTTCTGCTTTTCCACTCTTTTCGCTTAGAGTTATCTCTTTTGCAAAAATTCTTTTTTTACTATTTATCTCTGTAATAGATACATCTCCTATCAATTTATACTCTTTAGTAACAGGTTTATATATAAGCTTATTTGCTCTTCCTTGATAGGTATTTTTACTATCAACTCTTATTTTAAATGTTACATTACTTTTAGCTTCATATGAGAGTGGTTTTCTCTTTTTATTAAATTTGACAATAACCTCTTTTGATTTGAGAATATCATCACCCTTTTTAACTAATACATCGCCATAAAACTTAGTAGTTAGTTTTGTCTCATCTGCAATAAATTTTTGAGAAGTAATCTCAATCTTTTCAGCAAACAAAGAGAGAACCATTGAGAAAAAAATTAAAAATCTAAACATAATCTACCTCAAATCAATAATAGCTTTTATATTATCTGCTTTAATTATACTATTTTTATATACTAAACTCTCTCCATAAAATTTATGAGTATTTCCTTCACTTAAATAGTTAAAAGAGAAGTTACTATCTATTAAAGCCTCTTTAGAAGATAGGTCATAAACTATATTTTCTGCATTTGAGTAGAGTCTCTCACCTAATTGATATTTAGCATTTTCAAAACTCAGTATTTTATCTATCATGATAGCTCTATCGGCAAAAAGCCTCTCAAATTTTCCATTTTCAAATTTTAAAATATTTAAATCTAAAACTATATTTTTCTCTAAAAAAGCACTAGCTTTTGATGCTTGAAGAATTAAATCTGTGCTAATTTCAGTTACTCCGTAGACTCTAAAGTTTGAAAACTCAAAAATTGCTCTATCTTGATTCTTATTTACAACAACACTTTTAGGCTCTATAAAAAATATAGAAGCTAAAGAAAATAGCAAGATTAGAAAAAAAAATACTCTTATTTCCAAAGTGAGATAAACTCTTTCTCTAAATTATCTTTTTTAACAACATACTCAATCATCTCTCTAACAGCACCTTTTCCACCATGTTTGTTCAAAATAACATCAACAACATCATGAATCAATACAGTGGCATCTGCTGGAGCAAATGAGAGACCAGCTAAATCAAGCATTTTATAATCATTTAAATCATCACCAATAATTGCCACTTGTTTTAGAGAGACTCTCTCTTTTTGTGCAATATCTTTAACAAGCTCATGCTTATCTTTGATTCCTTGAAATAGATACTGAACTCCAAGCTCGTTTGCTCTTTGCTCTACAACTCTCGATTTTCTACCTGTTATAATAGCTACTTTTTTACCAAGTTTTATCCATGTAACAATAGCTAAACCATCTTTTACATTAAAAGATTTTATCTCATCATCAGAGCTATATATAATCGACCCATCAGTTAAACAGCCATCAACATCTAAAACAATTAACTCTATCATATCACACCTTTTGTGCTAGGAACTTTTATTTTCTCATTTTTTATCAAAGCTCGTCTAAGAGCTACTGCAAAAGCTTTAAAAGTTGCTTCAATTATATGATGTCTATTTTTTCCCCTTTTCAGAACTAAATGAATTGTAAGCCCAGCATTAAAAGCTACAGCTCTAAAAAACTCTTCAACAAGTTCACAATCAAATTCGCCAACTTTGCCATCTATATCAATATCAAAAACTAAAAAGGGACGATTAGAGACATCTAAATCACACTCTACACAACTCTCGTCCATCACAACAGAGGCATTTCCAAATCTCTCTATCTGCGTAGCTGGAAAGATAGCCTTTTTTAGAGCCTCTCCTAATACAATTCCAGTATCTTCTACACTATGGTGAAAATCTACCTCTATATCGCCATCGCATTTAATATTTAAATCAATTAAAGAGTGCTTTGAAAAACTCTCTAACATATGGTCAAAAAAACCAATTTTTGTCTCAATAGTAGATTTTCCATCTCCATAAAGCTCTAAAGAGAGATTAATATTTGTCTCTTTAGTTCCTCTTTTAATCTCAATCATTATCTATTTCCAACAATAATAAAGGCGTCATTAAAACTATTTTTTGTAATAAACTCTTTTGCATCTTGATAACTCTCAAATCCAACTATCCAAACTTTATAGATATTCATTCCATTTATATTAAACTCTTTTACAGCTGAGCTATAACCATCTATATTATCAAATTTATCTCTAGTAGAGTAAGCTCCACTTGCCTTTTGAAATGCTCCAATTTGCACAGCAAAGTTTTTAATTGGTTGCTTCTCTTTTGCTCTAACTTTTTCAATATGACTTACATGATTTTTTGTACCTACTCTAACAGGCTCTATAGTCTCAATTTCAGCAACAGGTTCTACTGATATAAATTCACTTGTAATATCTTTTGTCTCAATCTCTATCTTTGGAGTTGTTGGAGATATTATCTCTTTTTTAGTCTCATCAAAATTCACCTCTTTATTAAAACCTACAACTTCAAGTTTTACTTTAGCAACACCAGAGCTAACGATTCCTATATCTTTAGCAGCTGCAAAAGAGAGGTCAATTATTCTATCATCAACAAAAGGTCCTCTATCATTTACTCTAACAACAGTTGAGCGATTTGTCTGAAGGTTTGTAACTTTTAACATCGTATCAAAAGGCAGTGTTCTATGAGCTGATGTGAAATCATGCATATCATAAGCATCACCACTAGAAGTTGTTTTACCATGAAAATCTGGTCCATACCAACTAGCAATACCGACAAAACTCTCACCAATATCAACTTTAGCAGGATAGTACCATCTACCATTTACATAATATGGTTTTATACTATTATCCATATTTTTAAATGGGTCTAACTTTTTAGATTCTACTTTAGGCTTTTCGATAGGTTTTTCAACAGATTTCTCTATAACTTCTGTAGCTTTTTCTACTTCTAAGGGTTTAGCTTCCCCTTTAATCTCTTGTTTTATCTCTTCTTTTAGTTCAACTTCACTCTTAGGCTCAACTTTTACGCTCTCTTTAGGCTCATCTTTATTAACTTTTGGTGTATATTTACTTACACTACAACCACTAAGAAGTGCAACTGCTACTACTGACATAATAGTTTTAGTTAGGTATGACAATTTTATCTCCTACTTTTATTATATTTGATGTTAAGTTATTTACTCTTTTTAAATCTTTGATAGAGATTTTAAAAACTTTAGAGATTCTATCCAAAGTATCTCCTGATTGAATTGTATAGATATTTTTATCTAAAACTGGTTTTTTTCGACTTTTTGTAACTCTCTTTGGAATTGGAATCAATAGAGTTCTGCCAAGTTTTAAATTATTAGACTTCAACTTATTCATATCTTTTATAAGTCTATAGTTGACTCTATAATTTTTTCCTATTTTATAAAGGGAGTCGCCTTTTTTTACTATATGAGTTAAAAATTTAACATTTCTCTCTTTAAAATTTGCCTTAAAAAGAGCTAATCTATTGTACGGAATATAAATATCATATCTCTTCTCATAAGGTGGTAAAAAATCATTTTTCAGATGTTTATTCAATTTTCTAATCTCTCTTAGTGAGATATTCATACTCGAAGCTACATCAGATAAGTGAACTCCACCTTTTAGTGTTACAGTAGATATTGGATAGATTGACCCTCTATTTAAGAGATGCTCTAAATTATCCAATAGTAAAAAGTTTGTCTTATTTGACATAATAGCTAGTGAGAGAATTTTTCTGATATAGAGTCTACTCTCTTTTGGTAGATATTTTTTCTTAGAATCAAGCAACACTTTTAAATCTGTAGATTTTGCTAATCTAATAGCTTTTCTAAGTCGTCCCTCTCCACAGTTATAAGCAATTGCTGCTAAATACCACTTATCAAACATTTTATGCAGATATTTCAGATATTTAATCGCTATTTTTGTAGATTTAATAGGGTCTCGTCGCTCATCTACATAAGAGTTGATTTTCAGACCAAAACTCTTTGCAGTTTTTGGCATAAATTGCCAAAGTCCTGAGGCTCTCTTTTTAGAGTATGCTTTTATAGAGAAGTTTGATTCAGCCATTGCTAAATATAGAAAAGCTTCTGGTATTTTAGCCTCTTTTATCATATCTTTTATGATTGGCACAAAGATATAAGCATCATTTAGTTTTTTTAAAAAAAGCTCTCGTTTGTTATCTTTAAAAAAACTCTCTTTCATAGATAAGAAGGCTCTCTCTTTTAAAAAAGAGTCATCTATATCTAAACTCCTTAAAACCTTTAAATCTTTTGTATCATAACCACTACTAATTAAAGAGGCAAAAGATAGATTAATGATAAATACTACTAAAAAGATTACTCTCAAGCTAAACCTTAGACAAAATTTCTTTTGATTTTATCCTAATCTAACTGATATAACTCTTTAAATAATCTCTTAGCATTATCTGTAGTTAATTGGCTAATCTCATCAACACTACAACCATGAAGCTCTGCCATCTTTTGAGCTATAAAAGTTGTATAAAAAGGCTCATTTCGTTTTCCTCTATGTGGGTGTGGTGTCAAATATGGACTATCGGTCTCAATTAGTAATTTATCTTTAGGAATCTTTGGAAAAATCTCTATCAATTTTTTTGCATTTTTAAATGTCAAAACCCCACCAATTCCATAATAAAAACCCTCTAAACCTAGCAGTACTTCACTTGCATTATAACAGTGTAGAACTCCTCTTATTTTGCCCTCATATGATTTTAAAATCTCAAAACTATCACCACTTGCATCTCTAATATGAACAATCAAAGGTTTATCATGTTTAATCGCTATCTCTATATGCTCTATAAAAACCTCTCTCTGTCTCTTTTTCTCTTGCTCTTTTGCCTCTTTATCTTCAGGCAATCTATAATAATCAAGTCCACACTCTCCAACAGCAATACACTTTTCATGATTGATAGATTCAAATGTAGCCTCTCCAAACTCCTCTATATCATAAGGGTGAGCTCCGACGCTAAAAAATATCTCTCTATGTTTTTCACTAAGCTCTTTTGCTCTTTTTATATCTGCTAGAGATGCTGCTGGAATAATAAAACCCTTCACATTATGCTCAATTGCTCTTTCAAAAACCTCTTCAAAATCCTCTAAATATTGCTTATTATCTAAATGGCAATGCGTATCTATTATCAATTTAATATCCTTTTTGCAAAATTCTATCAAATATTGTTAAAATTCTCAAAAAAGGAAAAAATTTGAGATTAAAAATGTATCAAATAGATGCTTTTACAGATAGAGTTTTTAAAGGAAATCCAGCAAGTGTAGTTCCTCTTGATTCTTGGCTTGATGATTCGACAATGCAAAATATAGCACTAGAGAATAATTTATCAGAGACAGCCTTTTTTGTAAAAGAGAGTGATAGATATAGTATTCGATGGTTTACACCAACAAGTGAAGTGAATCTCTGTGGTCATGCAACACTCGCTACTGCTTTTGTGATTTTTAACTATATAGAAAAAGAGTCTAAAGAGTTAACTTTCGATTCAAAAAGTGGTTATTTAAAAGTTTATAGAGATGAGAATCACTTAACACTAGATTTTCCAAACCAAAAACCAACAAAGATAGAAACTTTAGAGATTTTTAAAAATGCTTTTAAAGTAGAACCAATAGAGCTTTTAAAACATGAAGATTATATTGTAGTTTTTGAAAATGAGCAGACTATAAAAGAGATTTCACCAGAGCTAAATGAGCTTAAAAAGCTAGACTTAAGAGGTGTAATTATCACAGCAAAAGGTGATAGTGTAGATTTTGTATCGAGATTTTTTGCTCCAAATTATGGAATCGATGAAGACCCAGTTACAGGCTCAGCTCATAGTCAATTAACTCCATATTGGGCAGAGAGATTAAACAAAACTAAATTAATAGCAAAACAGCTCTCAAAGAGAGAGGGAGATTTGATTTGTGAACTCTCTGATGATAGAGTCAAAATATCTGGAAAAGCGATTGAGTTTATGCAAGGTGAGATTAATATCTAATCAAATGGAAGTACAACTCCACCACCAGCCTCATCAACAATTACAGAGGTTTCTCTTCCTCCATCTGGAGCAATAACTTCTACTGTTTCAGATTTTTTTCTAGCGATAGAGTGTTTTTTTGCATATCCACTTAAAAGTTTTGCATACGATAGCTTTGCAGTTGAGCGAACTACTTGAAGCTCTCCAATTTTACTCTCACTATATCCAAGAGATTTTTTAGTATATGGGTCAATCAGTTTTTTACCTCTTTTATAAATATCGTAAATATCTCCAACTTTTAAGCTACCTTGGTTTAAAACAATTTCACCTCTACTCTCAACTACTAAAATAGGATAAATATTGTTTATAATATCATCAGCTATCTTTTTAGAAGCCTCCTCTGCTGTTACTGCTTCGATAGAGTTTGAGTATTTTATCTGCATTGTAGGAGCTAGAATAACTTTATAATTTACAACTGTCGAATAGGTAGTTTTCTGATTTCCAATTATTTTTGTACCAGTTTGTTTAAAATTATTTTTTACAAAACTTCCAATTATCATATAATCTGTCCCTAAAAGCTTTCCTATTTTTGCTTTCTCTTCAATTGTGACATTATCAGATAGTAAAAGATTCTTCTCTCTTTGATATAGGTCTAAATTCTCTCTATCAAGCAGAGCAAATCGTCTTGTTTTAGCAATCTCATCTGTTAAAAAAGTTGATAATTCAGAACCTCTTTGTGAATTTTCAAATGGAATGATAACCATTCGTCTTCGCTTATCATCTCCCCCAACAGTTTTATAGATAGGAATTGATACTAAAAGTTTAACTCGATACTCATATTTCAATCTTTTAGAGCTTAAAATTTTATAACTTTTAATAACTCCCTCAGTTGAGCTATAAATATCTTTTTTTACTTCACTTGAGCCTTTTGACATATGCTCATCACCATCACTTGAGCTAATAGCAAAATCTCTATGTGAAAATTTAGTTTTAACTCTGGAAGCTAACTCTAAACCCTTTACCTGTCCGATAGCTTCTATCAATCCATTGTAAATTGCTTCACTTCGATTCTGTCCAACTCCCTCACTTCGAACCTCTTTAGTAGCTCCAAAAAGGGGTGAGAGTAGAGCTAAAAAGATAAAAAAACTAAAAATCTTCGTTGCCAAAATCAGCTCCTTGTTTTACTCTGTTCTCTATTTTATGAGGTTTATAACTACTACCTGAGCTAGGCTCATTTTTTGGCTTTGCTTTAGCATATTTTTTTGTCTGTGGTGACCACATCAAAACAGTTCCAAAGATTGGGTGTCCAGTCTCTGGGTGGTTTGCAGACCAAGTTTTAACGCTTACAACACCTTCTAAATTAACGCTAGAGTTCTCTTTTATAAATTTACTTAAACTAGCTCCAACATCAGCTGATTCAATATCTTCAACTCCAAAATCTTTGCTCAATCTAGCAATCTCATTGCTATCTTTGAGTTTTGTTTTATTCTCTAAAACTAAAGTAGAATTTACAAACATTGTCAAATAAGATAGAGATTGATTATAAGCTATCTCTCTAGCCGATTTGAAAGCCATATTTATTTTCATTTTAGAATCACTATGTGCAACTTTGGGAGCCCACTGTCCAAATGAGATTAAAACTCTATTTCCATACTCATCTGTCATAACTCTAACACCATATTGAGGAATATAGTCAGAGTCTCTCGATATTTTTCTCTCAATTTGAGCTAATATCTCATCTTTTGGATTCTTTTTAGATGGGTATCCAACTAACTTTTTAGATGCAATCGCCTTTGCTATCGCTCTGTACTCTCTCGAAGCTACAATTAAAACCCCAACATTGTTTAAATCCTCAAAAGTGTTTATGATTCTAACTCCCGATACATCTTGAATAGCTCTTGTTTTTATCTCTTTAGAGAGTGAATCTCTAGCTAAGATTCTCTTTTTATTAATATCAGATTTTTCAATATCTTTGGGATTAACTCCAAGCTCAAGCAGAGCTTTATCAAGGGTTGCCTCCGTTAGAGCCATTGTTTTTTTAGCAATAGAGCTTAAAACACCCTCTTTTGTTTGGGCTTCCTCTTGGCTAATATCACTATTTAAAAATTCCCTAGCTACACTTTGAGAAATTTTCTGCTCTCTAGCTCTTGCGTATTTTGCCTTAGCATCGGCAAAAGCTTTCTCAAAAGCCATAACTCTTTTTTGTGCAAAATCTATACTCTTTGGAGTTGATTCTATTGAAGATTCTCCCCAACCGATAAAACTACCTCTGTTTGTAAAACCCAACTTAAAAGCTCTATTTGCTAAATATTTATCTCTCTGTTTCTCAAGATTTGAGCCAAATAGTTCAACACTTGGAAACATATTGGCTGGGTTTGAGATTTGTCTCTCCTCTTTACTAACTGAGATTTGCTCATTTGCAAAGAGAGAGAGAGCCAAAGAGAGAGTTATAAAAGTTTTTTTCATCTTAATCTCTACCATGAGCTTGAACTATTTGAGCCAACTTTACCAATTACGCTCTCACCTTCCCAAAATGCTAAACCACTACTAATATCTGTCACAGTGAGCTGAAAATAGTAATCAACTCTCTGTTTATCTCCACCATCTACACTTGAGTTTCTCTGAATAATTTTACCTGAGAGCGATAAATCGGGTGCAATCAACTGCCCTTTTTTAGCCACTGTCTTTTGGTTAAATTCGCTATTTCCTCTAAGCTCTCTTGCATCGTAGCTCATAGTATCCTCTGCACCACCAGCTCTAACAGCTGTTGTCACAACCACTTTTCCACTTTGAAGTAGTGCAATTCTTATCTTTTTGATAAGTTGGTCAATATCGATTCTCTGCATTGTGTCATTTATAACAGTAGATATTGCTAAAACATATCTACCACCACCTCTTTTGTTTAATGCACCACTTCTAAGCATCGATTCAATCGCATCAGTTGCAGCTCTTTGAAAATCTGCATGGTCGATTCCCATACTTATATTTTTTGTATTTTGTGTGCTAGGAACTCCAACATATTGTGGTGCTGATGCACAACCTGCTAATAGAAATGCCAATGAGAAACTAGGTATTAAATATTTTTTCACTTATTGTCCTTTTTGTTGGTATCTATATGAGTTTACTCTCTCTTTGTCGTAACTATTTGGATTCATAACTCTGATTCTATAATTTGTAGCTTTTGGTGTCGGAGCTATCGCTTTTATGTGAATCTCTCTGTGAGGCTCTACTAAAACATATATCCATCTGCTCATAATTGTATCAATTGTAAAGCCGTTTGAATCTCTCCAATCGACTCTATAAGCAACCTCTCCAGCGTAACTATTTACATTAAATAGGTCAACCTCAACTTGCATAAATCCACCAGAGTTTCTAGCTAAAGCCTCATTTACTATCTTAAATTTTTTATCAGTTCCCTCTAAAAATATTATATTTGTCATAGGTGGAGGTGGCAGATATTGAGTTGTACAACCACTAAAAATCGCTACTATAAATATCATTAAAATTTTAAACATCTCTACTCCTTTATTTTATTAAAATGAGACTACATGAAAAGATGACTGTTTTGGTGTTACACCTGTTAAATATTTTACAAAAACAATTGAATTTCTATCTTTTGGAAGTATTAGAGATTTTAACTTAACTCCATTTGGAGATAAAATATCTAAATACTGACTCTTAAGCTCTATTTTTGCAACTTCATATCGATTTGGAAGCGAGTTCCAAACTCTTGTATCGGCTCTATTTGTTGCAACAGCGTAAACAGCACCAGCTAAAGCCCCTAAAAGCCCCCCTTTATCTCCAGCTTGTTTCTGAATAACAGCTTTTGAGATTGCATTTGTAATAGCTCTTGCAATAATATATGGTTTATCTTTTTTAAACTCTGTTTTGATGACACTATTCATATCTGCTACTACTTTTGATTTTACCACTTTTGAGCCATTTTTTAAACTTAAATAGCTAAAAGCATCTCTACCACTTTTCACATTTGGCAAAGCGATTCCAACAACTCCTATATTTTTTGAAAATGTAAAGACAGGTAGGTTAAAGATTCTCTCTTTTTTATATGGTGATGCTCCATTTTCAAAAATAACCCAAACATACTTTTTTTTACTCCCTCTACCTCTTAAAAAACTCCTATTTAATAGCAAATCACTCTTTATAAAGCTATTTTTTCGATTCATAGCGTAAGACTCTTTTAGTAAATCTTCTGCTTTTCTATAATCTCTCTGGAGCATAAAAAAGAGTCCTGCCATGTATGTTGTAAATGGATTTATAAAATCGGGATAAGCTTTGTAATCTTCTAAATTTGAGTAGTAGTTATCGATTGTAGATTTTACTCTTTTGTTCTCTAGTGTCTTTTGAGCTTGATTTTTATTTTGTCTTATTTCACCCTGTTTTCTCTTTAGCTCCTCTTGGTAATACTCAATCGCTCGTCTTTGTCTATCTAAAGCTCTATTAAACTCTACTCTCGCATTTTGAAAATCTCTTAAAGAGATAAAATTAAGGGCTTTGTAGGTATTTAAAAGTACACCGTCATAGACTTGACCATCATAATCTACAAAAGAATCATTTAACAAAGCAGAGGCAAAAAACTTTTTAGACTCTTGCAAAGATGAATTTTCATTATAGCTTTTAAAACTCTTCTCTGATAAATCAAAATATCTATTTGATTGATTAAAATCCCCCATACATCTAAGGCTAGATGCTTTTTTTAGATTTGAGAGCATATCTGTTCCATTTTTTACAGCTTCAAACTCCTCTTTACAACTCTTAACAAAAAGGTTTGCATTTGAGCTATTGAGTTTAGAGCTATATAACATAGTGTTTGTTGCTAGATTTACATTGCCAACAGAACAAGCTGTAAAAAATATCGTTATTAATAGTAGATAGATATATCTCAAAACAGAACCCTTTTTTGATTATAATTTATCTACTATTATAATATATAGAACCATTAAAAGGTAGTGATTTCTACCTATTTTTATCTATTTTATAGATTCCGTCATCTTTTATTTCGATAATACCATCTTCTGATAATTTTGTTAAAACTCTTTTGAACGACTTTCGACTAAGTCCAAACATATCCTCTATCTCTTTTGGGCTACTTTTGTAGTTATATTGTAAAAAACCTCTTCTACTTCTGAGTTTTTTCATAACTATTTTTGCCTGTTCTTCAACAACAGCTTCAGGTGATTTAAACATTGTTAAATCTATCTTCTTATCATCTCTAATTCTTTTGATAAAACCTTTAATTTTATCACCCTCTTTCAGTGGAACTGGGCAATCTTGTTTAAATAGAAGTCCTTCAAACTCATTATTTACAATTGAGCTATATCCTAAATCTGACTCTCTTAAGACTAAAATATCGACCTCTTGCCCCTCTTCTAACCCTTCAGCTAGTTTTTTTAACTGATTTCTAAATTTCAGAGTTCCTGATAACCTACCTTGCTTATCTACTATCAATTTAATTACATACTTTTTTCCAACTTCTAAATCATTTGATGTGTTTCTATTTGGAATAAGTAAATCTTTATCAAGTCCCCAATAAGCGAAATAACCAAATTTTGCCCTATCTACAACTTTTAAATAGGCATACTCACCTGCATTTAACATTGGTGCTTTTCTAGTACAGACTAATCTATCTTCTGAATCTTCATATATAAAAACTCTAACTTTATCACCAACTCTATATTTTTCTCCTAGAGCCTCTTTTGTTGGAAGTAGAATTTTATCCTCTTCGCTAAATCCCACATAGTAACCAAAGTGTACAATTTTAATAACTTCTAAATTATTAAACTCTCCTAATTTAAACATATATATTTCCTAATTTTTAAATAGATTATATCACTTAATTTAGATAAAAATATCTTTTAATCAAAAAGTAATTTTTTAAAAACCTTGATTTATATCAATGTTTTTAATTTCTTAATCAGATAAAATTACTCTGAAATATAAAAAACCGAAAAAAACAGATTTAGCAAGGAGAATAGAATGGATTTAAATATGTTATGTAACCAATGTGAGATGAGTGCACCAAATGGCTGTGGTAGTACAGGTGCCTCTATTGGAACTTGTGGAAAAGATTCAAATTTAGCAAAACTTCAAGATATTATGGTTTATGGACTGAAAGGTTTAAGTGCTTATAGAGAGCATTTAAATGAGTTAGCTCCGCAAAACACTAAAGAGATTGATGATGCTATGAGCGAAACTCTATACTTTACACTTACAAATGTAAACTTTAATTTTGATGACCATATTGCTCAACTTATGAAAGTTGGTGAAGCTGGTGTAAAAGCGATGGATTTATTAAGTGATGCTCATACACAGCACTTAGGTATTCCAACACCAGTTAAAGTTACTCAAAACAAAGCTGAAGGTAAAGCGATTTTAGTAAGTGGGCATAATTTAGATATGTTTTTAAAACTACTTGAAGCGACAAAAGACAAGGGCATTAATGTATATACTCACTCTGAAATGCTTCCAGCTCATGCATATCCAGAGCTTAACAAATATCCACACTTAAAAGGGAATATTGGTAAAGCGTGGTTTGACCAAGCGAAACTTTTTGAAGAGTTTAAAGGTGCTATCGTTGTAAATACTAACTGTATCGTTCCGCCTAAAAAAGATTGTGGATATATCGATAGAATTTTTGGATATAAAATTGTAGGAATTGAAGGAATCCAAAAGATTGAAGATGATAACTTTGATGCAGTAATAGAAAAAGCCCTATCTCTACCAGATGTAGATGGTTTTGAATCAAGTGAAGAGTTAGTAACAGGACACCACTATAAAACTATTTTAACTCTAGCTCCACAGATTTTAGAAGCAGTAGAGGCTGGTAAAATTAGACAATTCTTTGTAATTGCTGGTTGTGATGCACCTGGAAAAGGTGGTGAGTATTTTAGAGAGTTAGCCCAATCTCTTCCAAAAGATTGTATTGTTATAACTTCAAGTTGTGGTAAATTTAGATTTAATGATATAGATTTTGGCGAAATTGAAGGAACTGGAATCCCTAGATATTTAGATTTAGGTCAATGTAATGATAGTAATGGTGCTGTTCATATTGCTCTAGCTGTTAGTGAAGCACTAGGAGTACCTGTAAATGACCTACCAGTTTCGATAGTTCTATCTTGGATGGAGCAAAAAGCAGTATTAATTCTATTAGCACTATTTAGTTTAGGAATTAAAAATATCTATTTAGGGCCAAAACCACCACAATTTGTAAATGAAGATATTTTCAACTTTTTAGCTGAAAACTTTAACCTTCACTTAACAACAAATGCTAAAGATGATTTAGCTAAACTTTTAATTCCAAAAGCATCTTAATCCGTAGGCTTTTGCCTACCTTTTTTTAGGAGAGAAAATGAATGATATATTAGAGCTTTTATATAAAGAGCATGATGAGCATATTGCAAGACTTAAAGATTTAGAAAAAGTTATCGAAGATACAAAAAGCAATTTTGATGAAAATATCAAAAACTTAAATGCAAAAATTGATGAGATAAAGTTTGAGTACGAGACTCACTTTAAAGAGGAAGAAGAGGCTCTATTTCCTAAATTTTTTGAACTACAACCAAATTTCCCACCAGTTCAATGTATGTTAGGTGAGCATGACCAGATGAGAGATTCATTAAATAAGTTAAAACTTTTAAGTGATAATTTAGAAAATAATGATTTAGCTTGGAGTAGTTTCGATGCAACTTTAAGTGATTTATCAGCCGTAGTTTTAGCTCATATCGATAAAGAGAATAATATTCTATTTCAAATGGCAAGACAAGGAATCCCAATAGAGAAGCTTAAAGAAGCCCTAGAGACTGCAAACTCTGTTAGAGAGAGAGCTACAGCATAGATAGCTCTTTTAATCTCTCCTTGTTTAAAACTCTGCTCTCAGCATCTAAAATAGCTTCATCTTTAAACTTTTTAATAACTCTTGAGAGAGTCTCTGGTGTAATATTTAAGATAGAGGCTACTTTTGTATTTTTTGAATCTAAAAATAGTTGCTCATTTTCATAAATAAACTTAGCCACTCTAGCTTTAGAATCTAAACTCAAATTTGCTATCAAATTCTCTAAATTTTTAATCTTTTTTGTTAAAGATTTTATAAACTCAAAAGCTGTTTTAGAATCACTTAAAAACTCCTCTTTAAACTTTTGATAATCTATCTCTAAAACCTCAATACTACTTAGAGCTTCAGCACTTGCTGGATAGGGCATCTCTTCAAGATTTGCAAGTTCTGCTATTAGTGTCATCGTATCAAATATATGGATAATAATCTCATTACTTTTAGAATCTAACTTATAGACTTTTACAGAGCCTTTCAAGAGTAGATAGAGAGTTTTAGGCTCATCACCTTGATAGAAAAGAATATTCCCTCTTTTGTACTTTTTCACTTCAGAGATTAATTTTAATCTCCCAAGCTCCCCCTCGGTAAAGTTAGAGAAGAGATAAAAATTTTTTAAATTCATATCTTAAGCCATCTCTCTAAAATAAGCTTTGCAGAGATTGAATCGACTTTACCATCTCTCTTTTGTTTTATTTTACCCTTCATAATCTCTTTTGCCTCAAAAGATGTAAAACTCTCATCTTGTAAAAAGACTTCACCATCAAAATCAAGCAGTGAAATAAAGTGATTGACTCTAGCTCTCATCTCATCTTCACTACTCCCCCCTAATGGAATTCCTACAACCAATTTAGTTATCGATTCCTCTCTTAAAAAAGAGCTAACTTCACTAGAGGCTTGATTTCTATTTTTTCTAATAATCGCATCTCTTGGAAAAACCATCTCACCTATTGCAACTGCAACACCAATTCTCTTAAGTCCTATGTCTATTGAAGCAATTTTATCCAAAACAGCTACTTAACTATTTTTGAAATCTCTTTAAATGCTCCATCTTTTGCATTCTTACAAAGCTCAAATAAAATCGCCTCATAAGTTGTCACAATAACACCAGCCTCTCTTAATCTATCAAGTGCTATCTCTTTATCATATAGCTTTCTACTTGAAGTACAATCAGCTACTAAAATAGGAGTTATTCCATTTTCCAATAACTCCAAAGCACTCTGAGCTACGCAAATATGAGTTTCGATTCCTAATAAAATCGCAAACTTTTTATTTTTTGATTTTATATTTTTAAGAGCTGATATGTCAGAGCAACAACTAAAAGTAGTCTTCTCCATGTGATTAAATTCACCTAAAACCTCTCTAATTGGCTCAATTGTATCACCAATTCCCTTTGTATACTGCTGTGCTACTAAAATCTCTATATCTAAAGCTTTTAAACCCTTTAGAAGTTTTACAGAGTTTGTAGCTAACTGCTCATTCTCTGCAATATGAGGAAAAAGTCTCTCTTGAATATCAACTACAATTGCTAATATATCATCTCTACTAACTAACATATCTATCCTTTTAAAAATTTTGAAATATTTTAACTAAAAGATTGTAAAACTTTCAAAAAAATAGTAAATTTGCAAATGAAAATTTGATTTTTTATAAGTAGTTTTTAGATTCTTTAATTAACATATCTATATATTCATCAGAGAGATTAGATATATCTCCTTTGTAAAACATATACAAAAAAATAATTTTACTATTTTCATCTAAATAGTAGTAGATAAACCTATATCCTGAACTCTTTCCCTTATTTGTATCACTATTTTTTAACCTAATTTTATATGTATTATTTTTTACTAAAATACCTTTTTTAGGATTCTCTTTTAGCTCTAAAAGAAGATTTTTAAAATCTATTTTTAAATGAGGAAATTTTTTTTGATACTCTTTGTATTTTTTATTAAACTTTGGAATTGAAAATATACTAATCATATTGAATCGTCTAATAAATCTTCAATTGCTGTTAACTCTATTTTAGATTCTTTAGCTAACTCTAGCTCCTTAAAAGCTTGATTTAAATCTGATTTAATCCTTTGAGCTTCTATAAAACCCTCTATTTTTTCAATAAAATTTAAAGTACTATTTTCACAATCTTTTTTTATAAACTCTTCAATAGTGGGATTATTAATATTTAATGTAACCATTTCAAGACTCCAAGTTTTGTAATATATAAATTAGTATATAAAAATATTATAGAAAAAAATCAAAAAAAGAGCAAAAGAGTTACATTCTCTCTTTTGCGTTAATTCCAAGAAGTGAAAGAGCAACTTTAATCGATGTTGCAACAGAGGCAAAAAGTTTTAAATACTCATCTTGCTTGTCACTATCTATTACTCTATTTGAGTTATAAAAGCTATGAAATGCTGAAGATAGTTCATAAACATACTCTGTAACTTTATTTACAGCTCTTTGTTCAAAACTATCTTGCAGAATTTTTGGTAATCTAAGGGCTAAAAATAGTAAATCTTTAGCTTTATCATCTAAATCTTTAAACTCTACATCTACAACATCATCAAATTTTTTATCTAATTTTGTAAAAATCGAGTGAATTCTAGCGTGAGCATAGTTTACATAAAAGATTGGATTTGAGCTATCTTGTCTGTTTAAATCTTCTAAATCAAACTCTAAATGAGTATCACATCTCTTTGATAAAAAGACAAACCTAACACTCTCTGCACCAACCTCTTCAACAACATCACTCATTAAGATAAAGTTTCCAGCTCTTTTACTCATCTTAAAAGGTTCACCATCTTTTAGTAGAGCAACCATTTGAGTAAATAGAACTTCTAACTTACTATCATCATAACCTAGATATTTAATCGACGATTTTACTCTAGTTAAGTATCCATGATGGTCAGATCCCCAAATATTTATATATTTATCAAATCCTCTCTTAAACTTATCATCATGATAGATAATATCACCAGCTAAATATGTCGGCTCTCCAGTGTCTCTTACGACAACTCTATCTTTTTCATCTTTATGTTCACTCGATTTTAGCCAAATCTTTTTATCTTTTTCATATAAAGCACTATTTTTCTCTAAGCTTGATTGAATCTCACTCCACTTATCATAGAGTGCCTTTTCACTTACAAAATTATCAAAATAGATATTAGCTTGAGCTAGATTTGCCTTAATAAGCTCTAGCATCTTCTCTTTACCAAAAATAGATAATTTTTCTATATTTGCCTTATCAGAAAAAATATCAGAGCCTAAAGCCTCACTAGCCTCTTTTGCTAAATCTACAATATACTCACCTCTGTAATACTCATCAGGATAAGTTACATCAGTTTTTAAGATATGCTCACACCCAGCCAAATAGAGCGATAAACCTAAAAGATAGATTTGATTCCCAGCATCATTTACATAATACTCACTTGTAATTTTATACCCAAGATGTCTACCAATTCTAAGAAGAGAATCACCAATTACCGCGCCTCTAGCGTGACCTATATGAAGAGGTCCTGTCGGGTTTGCACTCACAAACTCAAGCAGTATTGTTTCATCTTTTTCATCTTTTCCAAAACTATCTGGATTTTGAATCATCCAAGAGGCATACTCATTTAAAAAAGAATCATCTAATTTGAAGTTTAAAAAGCCATTTATCGCTTCAACTTTTGCAAAAATATCCTCTTTTTCAAACTCTTTAGCTAAATCTTCAGCAATCATTTTTGGAGCTTTTCTAAGCTCTTTAGCTAGAGAGAATGCAACAGGAGTTGCAAAGTGTCCATATTCAGCTTTTTTAGGCTTTTGAAGAATGATATTATTAGATTTTACATATTTACTAATAACTTCTAAAACTCTTTTTTCCAACAAAAATCCTTTTAAGCTTTCTTCTCTATTTTTTCCTCTTTTTCACCAGTTTTATCACTAGCTACAACTTCCTCTTCACTCTTCATCGCTTTTTTAAAGTTTTTAATACCTTTTCCAAGTCCTTCTGCTACTGCTGGAATCTTCTTTGCACCAAAAAGTAACACAACTACTGCTAAAATTACAATCCACTCTATTCCACCTGGCATACCCATATTTAATCCTTTGTTTATTAAATTTTTTTTACGATTTTATCTAAAAAAGAGTCATCTCTTAATTGTCTAAATCACTTTTTTATCAGTTTATATATTTTTTAAAATCTATAAACTATAATTAATTGATTTTGAAATTATATCTAAATTTTCAAACCACTAGTATTTAAAAATAGAGTTTACAAAACTACTCAATTATAAACTTTTTAGAAACTTATAGATTCGTCACTCAAAAATAATTTTTCTACTGTATATTTGTTCCCTAAATTAAAATTTATATTGGAGAGGTAGTGTTAGAGAATCTACTAGATGAAGTTTGCGATATTAAATCTAGGTTTGATAGTTATGAGACTATTTTCAGCTTTAATGGCACTATAACATATGAGCTTTTAACAAATTTAGGAGCTCTACTTAGGCAGAATTTAGATGCCATAGAGAAGAATCAAACTAGAAAATCTAAGGTTTTTATTGTCTTTATTGAAGAGCTTCAAAATGTACTTTTCTACTCAAAAGAGAAATATCCAAAAACAGGTGATAATGAACTCTATTTTAACTTAGGTATTGTCTTAGTTGGTTATATAAACGATATTGATAAATACTTTATAGTTTGTGGAAATGCCATAGATAAGGAAGATGTCAAAAAGATAGAATCTAAAATTGAGTCTATAAAATCGCTAGATACAGAAGAGTTAAAATCGATGTATAAGCAAAAACGAAGAGAGAAAAATAGAGATAAAGGTAGCAAAGGTGCTGGTCTTGGCTTTATAGAGATAGCAAGAAAAACTACCGAAATGGATTATAAAATTTTTAATCTAAAAGATGATTTATCTTTTTTTGTTTTTGAAGCTATTATTTAGGAGAAAATATTTGAAAAATTTAGTAATAAAAGCGACAGAGAAAACCCCTTATATAGATTTCGACTTAAAGCACAATATCCTTAAAATAAAAGGGCAATCTTACCCTGAAGATACTTTTAAATTCTACACACCTATTCTAACTTGGCTTAATAGTTATAAAAAAAATTTAAATAAAAATAGTGAAATTTTAGTAAAACTAGAGATTATATATTTCAACTCAAGCACTGCTAAAGTTCTATTTGATATTTTTGATATGTTTGAAGATATTGCAAAAACTGGAGCAAAAGTTACTGTTAGTTGGCTCTACGATGAAGAAGATGAGACTATAAAAGAGTACGGAGAGGAGTTTGCTGAAGATTTTATCTATCTTAGCTTTAACCTAGTCTCAAGCAAGTTCGCTTAAAATTCTATCTTTCATCTCAAGCTCCTCTTTAGAGATATCTCCATCACTATTTGCAATAAAATCTATAATAGATTTTAGAGGTATGATATACTCACTAGAGTCTTTGATTTTTACAATATCAGCTATCAATTTACTAGATTCTAAAACAAACTTCATCTCATTCTCCATTACACTAGAGAGTTTCTCTATATGCATCTCAAACAGCTCAATCGCCTCTTTTTGCATCTGAAGCTCTTTTACTTCATCGAGTGATTTTATAATATCAAGTGCTTTTACAACTTCACTTGTCTCTGCTTTTTTATCAGCTAAAATCATAAGTGCTAAACTAGCAACTATTGCATTTACAAACTGCTTCTCTTTAGAGAAAGAATCGGGAGTATATTGTCTAACTTTTTTTGATGCGTCATCTACTAATTCAGACATATTTTTTTGAAAATCACTAAAATTAAATGCCATAATCTATCCTTTTTAGTTAATTATATACAAATTTAGTCATAAAAGTAATTATATTTTTGTCATTAGAGAGTAAAAAAACTCTATTAATAGAGTTAAAGCGATTCTGATTCATAAAATGATAAAATAATTCTATTAAATAGTATAAATATTAAAGGCATAAAATGATTTTAATGATAGATAACTACGATAGTTTTACATATAATATAGTGCAGTATTGTTTAGACCTTGGAGCCGATTTAAAAGTTGTTAGAAATGATAAAATAACTATTGCTGAGATAGAGAAGTTAAATCCTGAAAAGATAATAATTTCACCAGGCCCTGCAACTCCAAATGAGGCTGGAATCTGCTTAGAGTTAATAGAGAATTTTAAAGGAAAAATCCCAATTTTTGGAATCTGTCTAGGTCATCAAAGTATTGCTCAGAGCTTTGGAGCTAAAATAATCAGAGCAAAAAGATTAATGCACGGAAAGACTTCTAAAGTAGAGATAACAAAAGATAGCAAAATCTATAAAGATATTCCTTCAGTTTTTACAGCTACAAGATACCACTCTTTGAGTGTTGATAAAGATTCTTTAAATGATAATATTACTGTCACTTCGTACGCTCAAGATGATAATGAAATTATGTCAATTGAGATAAAAGATTTAAATATCTACGGTGTACAGTTTCACCCTGAATCTATTATGAGTGAGTTTGGGCATGAACTACTAGATAACTTTTTAAAACTTTGATTTTTAATATAGAATCACTAAAATAGTTAACATTGATAAAATTATCGACATAATAATTAAAAAAATCACTCTCTATCCTTTTTTGAAAGGATAGAAGTTAACTATTACAATTTAGATACAGATTTTTAAAAGGCTAATATTATGAAATCAACAACGACTTACTTTAATCCATTAGATATAAAAAATAGCAAACTTTGGGAAGATATAGAGGGAAGTGATGGGAATTTACAACAATTAACTATTAGTATCGATAGAGAAAGTGGCGACTACACAAGACTTACAAAATTTAAAGATGGTTACAGTACAAAAGCTTTTGGAGCAAAAAACCATAACTATCCTGAAGAGATATTTGTAGTATCAGGAAGGCTCTACGATGAAGCTTTTGATTTATGGCTAGAGAGTGGATTTTACGCCAGTAGACCTCCATTTGAACTGCATGGTCCTTTTGTTGCAGATGGAGAGGTTATAATATTAGAAATCTCTTACCCTAGCCAAGCTGTAAAAAAGTAAAAACATGAGTAGAATCAAAATAGTTTTTCTTTTAATTTTTATAGCAACTTCTATTGAAGCCAAAAAAATAGAGTTTGATTCTATTTTTGAAAAATATAAGATAGATGGCACAATAATCATATCAACTCTAAGTAATAAAAACTACATATATAATCTAAAACGCTCTAAAGAGAGATTCTCTCCAGCTTCTACATTTAAAATTTTAAATACTTTAATATCTCTACAAGAGAAAGCTATAAAAGATGAAAAAGAGATTATAAAATGGGACAAAAAAATCAGAAACTTTGATGCTTGGAATCAAGACCAATCAATAGAGAGTGCTTTTCCAATCTCTTGTGTATGGTTTTATCAAGAGTTGGCAAAACGAATAGGAGAGCAAAAATATAGCTCTTATCTAAAAAAACTAAAATATGGTAATCAATTAGTAGATAGTAATATTACAAATTTTTGGTTAGATGGAGTATTAAAAATATCGGCTCAAGAGCAGATAGATTTTTTAAAAAATCTATATTTAAACAGAGTTCCATTTGATAAAAAGTATATAGATACCTTAAAAGAGGTTATGCTTATTGAAAAAAGCCCAAAATACAAACTCTATGCAAAAACAGGTTGGGCATTTAAGAGCAAAATTGGCTGGTATGTTGGCTATTTAGAGACAAAAGAGAATATATACTTTTTTGCTATGAATATAGATATAAAAGAGATAGATAGAGCAAAATATAGAAAAATAGTAACTATTGAGGCTTTAAAAAAGATAATTCCAAATATTTTAAAATAAAAGTATTAATTATGATTGTTTTTTGATTCTGTTTTGAATTATTAAAATAATTGATTTTTAAATTTAGTGGCTCCGGATACTGGATTCGAACCAGTGACCAAGTGATTAACAGTCACCTACTCTACCGCTGAGCTAATCCGGAACAATATATTAAGAAGTTTTTGAAGCTGTAATTTAAGTTATGGCTCCGGATACTGGATTCGAACCAGTGACCAAGTGATTAACAGTCACCTACTCTACCGCTGAGCTAATCCGGAACATATTTGTTAATTACGAGTGAAATTATATTTAAAACTTCACCTATTGTCAAGCCTTTTTACTATTTTTGTAAAAAAATTTAACACCTGCAATATTTTTTTCTTTAAAATAGCCATCTTTAAGGAGTTTCTCAAATATTTTTTTTGAATCACTATCAAAGAGATTCTCTATATCACTCTCGTTTAATGGTCTGTATCTAATAGTTGAGATTATCTCATCTTTTGAGTAACTCTGTTTTGATTTAATCTCTTTTCTTGATGTGATTGCAATATTTAAATCTTTTGAGAATTTTTTTGATATTTCAAATAGTTCTAAATAGTCAAGCCCTTTCACATCAAAAGCTGGTGGTCTATCAATTGAGTTTAAATCCAACCTATCAGGCTCTATTTTTAAAATAGCTTGATTTAACTTCTCTATCTCTTCATCGCTATCGTTTAAATTTTTTACAAACAAAATCTCTAAAAGAAGAGTGTTTTTAAAACTTTTTCTAAAATCAATCATAGATTCTATCACTCTATCGATATTTAAATCTAATGCTCTATCGAGCTTTTTAAAAGCCTCTTTAGATACACAATCGAGTGAGAGCTTCACCATATCAAATTTTAAAAGTGCCTCTTTTACCTCTTTTTTATAAACTAATGAACCATTTGAAAGAATAAGTGTCTTTTTATCACCTTTTATTAAATTTATCTCATCAATTAACTCATTTAATTTGCTATATAGCGTCGGCTCTCCATTTGCTGTTATAGTTATAACATCTATTTTATACCTCTTTATAGCCTCTTTTATATCTTTTATCACCTCAGCGACTTCAGGCTCATTATCTATCGAATCAACTACCTTAGCACTCTTAAGCTCACAGTAGAGACAATCAAAATTACACCTTTTACTATCTGGTGAGAGATTTACTCCAAGTGATGCACCAAATCGTCTTGAGAGGACAGGTCCAAAAATATATTTCATAAAGAGCCTTTTTTTGTTGTAAGTTTTATCAATTTTTGTTAAAATCTTGCTAAAAAAGATTAAAAATATGCTACTTTTAAAAAAACTTCTCTATATCGCTTTGATGATTTTTATAATCTCTATTATCTCTTTTGGAGTGATTCACTTAGCCCCAAATAGCTTTTTTGCATCAGGTGAGCTAAATCCAAATATCACAAAAGAATCGATTGAGCATCTAAAAACTATTTATGGATTGGATAAACCTTTGATAGAGCAGTATATGTCTTGGTTAAAATCGATAATATCACTAGATTTTGGAATCAGTTTTGCAACTGGTGAACTTGTAAAAAATGAGATATTGAATCGATTAGAGATTACTCTTATTTTAAATTTTGTCTCAATGTTTTTAACATTTATAATAGCTCTCTATTTAGGGATAAAATCGGCTCAAAAACCTAACTCAAAACTGGATAGATTTACAAAACAGCTCTCTTTAGTTAGTTTTTCAATGCCTAGCTTCTATCTAGCTCTGCTTTTGATTTTGACTTTTGCTGTAAATTTTGAAATTTTTCCAATCACCTACCAAAGCCCCAGCTCAAGCGGAATAAGTTACTATTTAGAGCTTAGCTACTATCTATTTTTACCTATTTTTGTAATGGTTTTTGGCTCAATTGGAAGTATGATTTTATATATCCGTTCATTAACAATTGAGATTTTAAAGAGTGATTATATATTTTTTGCAAAGGCTAGAGGTGTAAAAGAGTCTACTCTACTTAGAAGATTTATTCTACCAAATCTCTACCCACCAATTATTACAATTTTAGGTCTATCTCTTCCTGCAATTATCGGTGGAAGTGTGATTTTAGAATCTATATTTTCGATAAATGGAATGGGTTTACTGTTTTTTCAAAGTGCTTTGAGTAGAGACTATCCTGTAATTATGGGAATTTTAATTATTGGAGCATTTTTAACACTGCTAGGAAATATAGTTGCAGATTTAGTTCTGCTAAAACTAAACCCACACTTTAAAAGAGCTAAATAGATTAATCATCTATTGGCTCAAACATATCTTTTTCAACTCCACACTCGGGACACTCCCAATCATCTGGAATATCTTCAAAAGCTGTATTTGGAGCGATTCCACTATCTGGGTCTCCAATAGCTGGGTCATAGATATAATCACATGCACTACATTGATACTTTTTCATAATTAAATCCTTTTTTATTAAATTATAGAACATAAAACTTAAATATGAGTTATTATCAAATAAAGCTTTTTTATAATAAAATACAAAATTATATAAAAAGGTAAAATTTTGGAATTTTGGAATAATATATATGCAAATTTTGACCCCGTTGCGTTTCAAATTGTAGAGATAAAAGTACACTGGTATAGCCTCATGTACATTTTAGCTCTACTCTCTAGCCTCTGGATTGCTAAAATAATTGTTGAGAGAGATAAATACCCAATCACAAAGCCAGAGCTTGATAGCTACTTTTTATATGCCGAAATTGGTGTAATATTAGGTGCTAGAATCGGATATATCCTCTTTTACGACCCACACACAAGCTACTACTTAATAAGACCTTGGGAAATATTTAATCCATTTTTAAATGGCGAATTTGTAGGAATTAGAGGAATGAGCTACCACGGTGCAATAATTGGATTTTTGATAGCAACATATCTCTATGCTAGAAGATATAAAAAAAATATTTGGATTTTGCTAGATTTAGTTGCTATATCTGTACCACTAGGTTATATATTTGGACGAATCGGAAACTTTTTAAATCAAGAACTCTTTGGTAGAGAGACAACTTCACAGATTGGAATCTATGTAGATGGAGTCCTTAGACACCCTTCTCAACTATACGAGGCAATACTAGAGGGGTTAGTTCTATTTATTATTATCTATTTTTACAGAACCAAGAAAAAATTTGATGGTGAGTTAATAGCTATCTATGGAGCTGGTTACGGTGTAGCTAGATTTATAGCTGAGCTTTTCAGAGAGCCAGACTTTCATTTAGGCTTTATCGCTATGAATATGTCTATGGGACAGATTTTATCACTTATTATGATTTTTATATCGGGGATTTTATACTTTTATCTCTCTAAAAGAGCTATAAAATGAGTTGGTTTTTTAATTTAAAGCTAAAACACAAATTAGCTTTTATCTTCTCTATTATGGTTTTTACCATCTCTTTTTTGGGCTATTTTTCAATATCTCAACTAGATAGATTAAATAGTAATTCAGAAAATATAAAAGATAAATGGCTCCTCTCTACAAAAATTTTAGGAGATATAAATAGCGATATTAGTAATTTTCGATTAGCAGAGTTATCTCATATTCTCTCAAACTCTCCTGAGAAGATGCGTATTTTTGAGCAAAATATGCAAAAACATATAGATTTGATAGATAGAAGCAAAGAGTTGCTAGAGCCTTTGATATATTCAGATTTAAAAGAGCTTCTATATGGAGATTTAAAACGAGAGTGGCGAAGATATTTAGGTAAAAATAGAGAAGTGATAGCACTATCTCGTGCAAATAAAAAAGATAAAGCTCTAACTCTTATTAGAACTGGCTCACAATATGACTTTACAACAGTAAAAGAGACACTTACAAAATTGATAGAGTTAAATTTAAAAGGAGTGGAGAAAGCAAATGCTAATAGTTATGAAACTTATAAAAACTCTAACAATCTTATAACTATTACCATTTTCACTATTATTTTTATATTTCTCTTTTTTGGATTCTTTATCACAAATACTATCTCAAAATCTATAAGCACAATACAAAATAGTTTTTTATCATTTTGTCAATTTTTAAATAGAGATAGTGAAAGTATCAAACCGATAGAGATAAAGTATAAAGATGAGTTTGGATTGATAGCAAGTACACTAAATGCAAATATCTCAAAAATAAAAGAGAGTATCTCAAAAGATACAGAGATTTTGAAAAGTGTCTCAAATGGTAACTACTCTGTAAAGATGAGAATAAAAGGTAAACACGATTCGCTCTCTATCTTAACAAATGAGATTATTGATAATTTAAAAACAACAATAACACAGGCAAATGAGATTGCAAATGGAAACTTTGTTGAGACAATAGAGCCAAAACACTCTAAAGATGAGCTAGGCTTTGCAATCTCTAACATGACAAAAGCGATAATAGAGAATAAAAGAAAAAATGATGCTCAAAACTGGCTAAAAGATGGATTAAATCGATTAAATAGAGAGTTGATAGGTGATTATGAGTTAGTCGATTTATCAAAACGAGCAATCGATTTTGTTGCAATCTACTCTAAATCTAGTGTAGGGGTTTTATATATCTACGATAGTGTTTTAGGAGTTTTGAAAGAGTACTCAAACTACGCCTACTCAAAAAGAGAGAAATTAAATAATGAGTTTAAATTAGGTGAGGGTGTTGTCGGACAAGTGGCTCTACAACAGAGTGAAATACATCTCACAACTATAAATCGATGTGACATAGAGATTGTTAGTGCTACAACTATAAAAGTTCCCAAAAATACATTTACATATCCATTAATCTATAAAGAGAATCTCTTAGGTGTTATTGAGGTTGGCTCATTGAAAGATTTTGAAGATATAGAGATAGAGTTTTTAAACTCTTCATCTGATATTATCTCAAACTATATCTATAGTGCAATTCAGAGTCGAAAAATCAAAAATCTATTAGAGGATTCTCAAAAGACAAATGAGTTTTTAAAAGAGCAAAGTGAAGAGTTGAAAAATACAAATGAGCAGATTTTAACTCAACAAAAAGAGTTAGAAGAGGCTAATTTACAACTAGAAGAGCAACAAGAGATGCTTGAGGATTCGACAAAAGAGCTTAAAGATAAAAATGAAATATTACTAAAATCTAAAAGAGAGTTAGATGCAAGAGCATTAGAGCTTGAACTTGCAAATAAGTATAAGTCTGAATTTTTAGCAAATATGAGTCATGAGCTTCGAACACCACTGAACTCTATCATTATGCTCTCTAAAAATCTCTCAACTCAAAAGAGTTTTGATGAGGATTACCAAAAAAAGATAAATGTGATAAATCAATCTGGAAATGAGCTTTTCAAATTGATAAATGATATTTTAGACCTCTCTAAAATCGAAGCTGGTCAGATGAGTTTAAACCCTAAAGAGCTGAATCTATCTAAATTTATAAATAGTTTTCAAGGTAGTTTTGAACAGATTGCTAAGGAGAAAAAACTAGATTTTGCAATAGAGACTTTAGATGATATTTATCTATATATCGATGAGAGCAGATTAACACAGATTATAAATAATCTACTCTCAAACGCTTTTAAATTTACAAAAAGAGGTGCTGTAAATCTAAAAATCTCAAAAAATCAAAATGAAGCATACCCTATAAAAATTGAAGTTATCGATAGTGGAATCGGTATAAAAGAGGAGAAGATAGATATAATTTTTGAAGCCTTTAAACAGTTAAATACCTCTTTAGATAAAGAGTTTAGTGGCACTGGACTTGGATTATCTATCTGTAAAAAAATATCAAATCTTATGGGAATAAATATTTTAGTATCTAGCAAAGTTGATAGTGGAAGTCGATTTACACTGGAGATTCCAAAAGATACAATTTTAGAGAAGAGAGAGAAACAAAAAGAGAGAAAAAATCTCTTAATTGCTGATGATATAGAGCTTGATAACTCAAAAAAAACATCAAATGAGACTATATTTTCAGATTTAGAATCAAAACTCTATAAAATATTGATTATAGATATTGAAAAATTTGATATAGAGAAAATTATTAATTTTATAGATTCTAAAAATATAAAAATCAATACTATTATCCATACTAAAAAAAATCTATCTCAAAATGAGATAGATTATCTTAAAAAAATAACTGATACTATTATCTGTAAAAATGAAAACTCTAAAGAGAGAGTAACTGAAGAGATAGAGTACTATTTAAATAAAAACTCTCCATTTGAATCTATAATAAATGGAAAAAATATTTTAATAGTAGATGATGATTCAAAAAATATATTTACACTAAGCCAAAGCCTTAGTGTCTATGATGCCAATATCTCAACAGCTTATAGTGCTCTAGAGGCTCTGGAGATTTTAGATAAAAAAGAGATTGATATAGTTCTTATGGATATTATGATGCCAATAATCGACGGGTATGAGTGTATCAAACGAATAAGAGCAAGTGAGAAATTAAAAGATATTCCAATTATTGCAGTGACAGCTAAAGCTATGCCAGAGGATAGAAAAAATGCAATAGAAGCTGGTGCAAATGACTATATATCAAAACCGATAGATTTTGATATTTTAACTCAAATGATAAAAGCTTGGCTAAACAGATAGATTTTGACTTTGATAATTTTTTAGAAAAAATATATAGAGTTTATGGGTATGACTTTCGCTCATACAACAGAGCATCGATAGAGAGAAGAGTTAACTTTAATCTCTTAAAATCAAACTATAATGATATTTTTGAGCTAGAGAGAGAAGTTTTAAAAGATAGATTCGAGTTTGAAAAACTCTTAGATAGCTTATCTATAAATGTAACAGAGTTTTTTCGAAATGAGAAAACTCTAGCCTATATAAAAGAGAGTATATTTAAATATCTCGCATCTTTTCACCATATTAAGATATGGTGTGCTGGTTGCTCCTCTGGAGAAGAGCCTTACTCTTTAGCCATTTTACTACATGAAGCAAATTTACTTAAAAAATCTCAAATATATGCAACAGATATTGATAAAAATATTTTAATAAAAGCTAAAGAGGCTAAATATAGTGTAAATATTTTAGAAAAAGAGAGCAGTTATAAAAAATCTGGTGGAATCTCTAACCTCTCTAAATATTTTGAAAAAAGAGATAGTAATCTCTATCTAAAAGATGAAATAAAAAAGAGAGTTCTTTTTTTTGAGCATAATTTAGCTATTGATGGAGTGATAAACGAATTTGAGCTAATTTTATGCAAAAATACAATTATATACTTTGATGAAAACTTAAAAGATAGAGTTTTTAAACTCTTTTATAAATCTCTTTACAAAAATGGCTATTTAATTCTAGGAGATAGTGAGAGGATTGTTGATACAAATAAAAACCTTTTTAATAATTTAAAATCAAATATTTATCGCAGAATAATCTAACTTTAGATATAAATTAACTAAAGAATTTACATAAATCTATAACTTTAATAAACATAACGCTTTAACAACTATTAAAAAAACAGTATTACCAATTAGCCATATTAAATCACTTAATGTCGACTTTTATACTATTTTTATTAAAAAGTTATTGGATATAGATACTTTTTTATGTCATAAGTTCACTTTATTTCGCTATATTTTTAAATCTAAATCAAAATGTTTAAATTTTCTTTATATATCAGATATAATTAATTTAAATGGAAATATTTTTAGGATTATTCATGGAGAGTTACAATTTAATTATTTTAGAAGATTCACAAAGCACTAATAATCTATTAAGAGATAGTCTACTTGAGTGTAAATCTATACACTTTAATATCTATCAAGCTTATGATATAAAAAGTGCTGTTAGATTACTTAAAAAGTATAAAAATAGCATTAACTATATGTTAATCGATTTAATACTTCCAGATGGTGATGGAGAGGAGTTAATCCGTAAAATTTCAAAAAGTACACTAGATTTAAAAGTAATTGCTCTAACAATCGATGAAGATTTACAAAGAAGAGAGAATCTTTTCAAATATGGTGTAATTGATTATTTTCTCAAAACTAGCCCAACAGTATTTATTGCCGACCAAGTTATCAAAACAATTATAAGTCTTGAGAGAAATAAAAATATAAAAATTTTAGTAGTTGATGATTCTGCCGTTGTTAGAAGTTATATTGAAGATATCTTAAAAAATCGTAACTATCAAATAATTACAAGCTCAAATGGAGCTGATGCAATCACAATATTAGAGCAAGACCCTACTATAAGTATGTTAACACTAGATTTAGAGATGCCTCAAATGGACGGAAAAGATGTAGTTTTTGAACTTCGACACAAAGAGAAATTTTTCAATTTGCCAATATTAATTTTATCTGGAACTAAAGACAAAGATTTAATTGTTAGAACTATTAAAAATGGTGCTAATGACTTTATGAAAAAACCATTTTCAATTGAGGAGTTTGTTCTTAAGTGTGAATCTTTGATAAATATTGCATCTACTCAAAATGAGATTTATCTTCTAAATAAAAATTTAGAAGAGAGAGTAAAACTTGAACTTGAAAAAAATAGAGAAAAAGATAAAGTGATGATTCAACAATCAAGACTTGCCTCTATGGGTGAGATGATTAGTAATATTGCACATCAGTGGCGACAACCCCTTAGCTCACTCTCTTTAATAGTCCAAGATGTACACGATGCTTATCAACATGATGAGCTTAATAGAGAGTATTTAGATAATGCAACAGATAGCTCTATTAGAATCATAGATTTTATGAGCAAAACAATTGATGATTTTAGAAACTTTTTCAAACCCAATAAGTCAAAATCTATCTTTAAAATAAATGAACTTATAGATGAGACACTAGAGCTTGTAAATGCTACTTTTCGCTCAAAAGAGATTACTGTAAAAAAATTTCTATTAGAAGATGATGCTAAAGTTTTAGGTTATCCAAATGAGTTTTCACAAGTTATTTTAAATATTTTAAAAAATGCTCAAGATATTTTGACAGAGCGAGAGATTGAAAATAAATTAGTAACGGTAAAAAGCTCTATAAAAAAAGATAGAGTTTTAATATCGATAGAGGATAACGCTGGAGGAATCGAGCTAGATAATATTCATAAAGTTTTTGACCCTTACTTTAGTACAAAACATAAAGCTCAAGGTACTGGAATAGGGCTTTATATGTCAAAACAGATAATTGAGAGTCATATGAGAGGTATTTTAAATGTTAAAAATAGTGAAACTGGAGCAATTTTTGAGATAAAATTGAAATATGAAGAGTAATTATTAAAAAATTTTATATTTTTATATTTTTTTAATCGTGATAAAAGTTTTTTTAGATAGAATCAGCCTTTAATTTTTAAAAGATTGGGGGTGATGTAGATTGCCTGGTATTAAAGTAAGAGATAATGAAGGCTTTGATGAAGCTTACAGAAGATTTAAAAAACAAGTTGATAGAAACCTAATCGTAACTGAGGCGAGAGCTAGAAGATTTTACGAGACAGCAACAGAAAAAAGAAAAAAACAGAAAATAAATGCTAGAAAGAAACTTCTTAAAAGATTATATATGCTTAGAAGATATGAGTCTAGACTGTAAGGGATTTTTCCCTTATTTCCTATGAAAAGTATCGATTATAAAATACTGATATTTATATTAATCGATTTTATATTTTTATCTCTATACACAACAGAGTTATCAATTAGCTACCGTGAAGCTAAAATATTTTTTCTTCAAAACTCACTCTTAACAGATATTACACACTTTTTTGTAGATATTTTTGGACAGAATGATTTTGCAATCAGATTACCTTTTATTCTACTGCACTCTCTAAATATATTTTTAATATATAAAATTTCTCAATATTTTTTAAAAAAAGAGATAGATATATATTTAACTATTTTTATATTTACAACCCTACCTGGAGTAAATAGCTCAGCTATAATAATCTCTCAATCAAATATAGTTCTATTTATAACTCTGCTTTTTATATTTTTGTTTATCAAAAAAAATCCTCTATCCAATTTAATATTAATATTCTCGATATTAATTGATAAATCTTTTATAATTTTATATATATCTTTAATATTTTTCTCAATATCAACTAGAGATAAAAAAATACTATTTTTATCACTTGCACTTTTCTCTCTTTCTCTATATCTATTTGACTTTATAGAAAAAGGTAAACCAAATAGCCACTTTTTAGATACTTTTGGAATCTACTCAGCTATATTTTCACCACTTCTGTTTCTCTATTTTTTCTACTCAATTTATAGAATACTTATAAAACATAAAAAAAATATTCTCTGGTATATCTCATTTTCATCTCTTAGTATCTCTCTTTTGCTCTCTATTAGACAGAAGATAGATATTGTCTTTTTTGCTCCATTTTTGATTATATCGATTCCACTCATGGTAAAAGTTTTTTTCAACAGTTATAGAGTTAGATTAAGTCAGTTTAGAATCATATATAAAAGTCTACTTTTGATAACTATATTTTTTTTAATTACCAATTTTTTAATTATTTTTTTTAATAAACCTCTCTATTTTATCTTTAATAAAGAGCATAATTTTGCTAGAAAGTTTCATATAGCTAAAGAGTTAGCCCTAGAACTTAAAAAATTAAATTATAAAAATATAGAGATAGAAGATGAACGATTAGCACTTCGTTTGAAGTTTTATAATATAACAAATAGTAACAAAAACATCTATCTCTCTAAAGTAAAAAGAGATTCTATAGAGAGTATTGATATTAGATATTTAGGTCTGTTAGTTGATAAATTTTATATAAATAGAAAAGAGATATAGTATATTTTTTCTCTATTTAACAGAACTATTACCTAACTTAATTTGAGAAATTCAGCTTAACTTATAAAATGAAAGATTAGAATTTCAAAAATACTTTAAGGGATTTTATGGAATATAAAGTGTTAATTGTTGAATCTGATGACAAACAGATGAATTTTTTGTCTAATTTTTTGAAAGAAAATTTTGTTGTAGATGTCCTTAAATGCAATATTTCTATAGATGGTTTAAAGGTAGCAAAAGACAAACTTCCAAACTTAATTATTCTAAATTTAAATATTCCCAAATTTAATGGATTTCAATTTTTAGATAGAATCGAAGCTGATATTGTTACAAAAGATATTCCTATTATTATAATATCTAATGGAGATTTTGATAGTGTTAGAAACCAGCTGATTTTATATGATATTAAAGCTGTTTTAACAATGCCTATTGATGAGAATAAGTTACTTAAAGTTGTAAAAGATACACTCTCTAGTGAGAATAAATTTAGTGGAAGCTACACAAATAGATTTATAAAATCTTTTATATCTTTTAACTCTTCTCAGAGTATAGCATCTAAAATGATGGCTATTGTTGATGCTCTATCTTACAAAATACAGATTCCCACTCAGAAAAAGATGGATATAAAATCGACTTTAGCAATACTTTCAACAACAATAAAAAATGATAATTTGTTAAAGACTATAAAACTATATAAAGATATGCACTTTGCAATAGATATATTATCTCTACTTAAAAACTTTCTAAATCCTAGAGATATTTATGAAGAGATAATCTTTATAATCTATAAAATAAAATTTGCAAAATACAACAATATTCCAATCCACTCAATTGACTTTAAAGATATTGATAAAAATATAGTTATTTTAATAAAACAGATAATTCATGAAAATATTATAACAATCAAAAGTGGATTAGATTTTGAACTAGTTTGGGAGAGATTGACAGATGTTTTAATGAATGACCCTAAGGTAGACTTTGAAGTCTCTGACTGTTTTATCACCTATATAAAAGAGATATCTATTAAATTGATGCTTGAGATAAAATTTTATGAAGTAAAAATCATAAATGAAGAGAACAATATAAAATTTTTAATAGATGTAAAAGAGAATCTCACAGATAAATTGAGTATAAATACTCCATCTTGCCAATTTACAACAATGGAACTTATCGATGATAATCACTCGATATTAATAACACTAGATAAAAATATAAGTGAGAGTAAAAATAGAGTTGAGAATAAAAGTGAAAATATAAAAGTAGTTGAAAAAACTAAAAAGCAAGAACCTCTAAAAAATAGTATTGAAAAGATAGAAGATACTCTCTTAAAAGGTGAAAACTTTGAAGTAATGTCAGCAGTTGAGTATTTAAACAGTTTAAATATAGATATTCATGATGACTTAGATACTATGGAAGAGCTTGAGAGAGATTGGGATACTACTTTGATATTTTTAGAAAATAGCAACTCACAATCAGAAGAGTTAAAAGATTTAGGAGCTACTATTTTAGACTACTCATCAAGAATCGATAACACTTTTTATGAGTTTGAAGCTATAGGATATGCTCTAAAATCATTAGGAGAGAGTATACTAAATATCAATAGTGATATTTTAAATGAAAATGATAATAAAAAACTACTTATTTTTCTCTGGCAGTTAAAAGAGGATATTTCAAAATGGAGAAACTTAATATTTGTAGAGCAAAATGTTGAAAATGTCCACTATTTAGATAGCTCACTTCTTAGCTCATGTATGCAGATAAAATCTATTATAACAAAAGAGGAGATAGAGGCTCAAGATGAAGAGGATATCTTTTTTTAATAAACTTATTTGAAATTTCAATTGAAACTAGATATAATTTACATAGAGTTGCTAAAAGGCTTGAAGCCCTTTAGTTTTTAATAAGTAAACCTAATACTGCTAAAAGTGCAACTAACACTTTTGCAAGAATTTCGATTAACTCAAGGTGGTTTTTGTTCATAAAACATCACCAACCTTCCCACAATCGGGTTAACCCCTGATTATAGGTAAACTCTATGTTGCAGTTTGGTGACTAAACATAGAGTCTAGCCTATCAACTGCGATAAAATTATAACATTAAATCTCTCTCTTTAAATCCTTAAAATCCATCTTCCAAACTTTTTTGCCACAAAATCTACTACCCTCTGGACAGATAGGGTGAATTTTCTCTTTAGCTCTTAAGTAACAAGGTGGCATATACTTATCAATATTACAGATATTATGCTCTCTCAATTGGGCAACTTGCTCTTTTACAATATCAAAAATCTCCTCTTGGGCATTAAAACAGAGCCTCATTTGAGCTTTATGGTTAAATGAGTTAAAATCATTGTTTTCTATAATTTCAATATTATGCGAATTTAAAAGTGCATAGACTAAATCTGACTTATCAACAGATTCTCTTTGATTCTCTATAAATTGATAACTCTGCTCATTTGCCTCTTTATAAATATCTAAAGCTCTTTGATTCTTTTTTATAATATTTGGAATATAAAAATCTGGCTCAAAACTCAAAAGTGATCTAATAGCAGGACTTCGTCTATGTCTTTGATTTTGGGCATCAGCTGAGAGAGATAGTTTTATATAACTATTAAAACTTCCTAAATTTGCTCCATCTAGTAACATTTGAGATTCTCTCAAAATATTTGAGTAGTTTTGATTTAAATCAAAATCCAATGGTTTCACTAAATCAAAAATCTCTATATCTTTAGTTATATTTTTCTCTCTTTTTATCTTTTGCATATCAATATCTGGATAAGTAACACTCTCTGTCTTAGCATACTCAATAAGCTCTTTAAAAGAATCATCTAAGCTTAAAAGTTCACTCTCTAGTTGCCTAGCAAACTCGATAGCTTCTGCTCTAACTTCAGGTAAAAATTTAGCAACTGCAATGTATCTTAAAATTGTTGTAATATTAACACTATGATACATATAAGCACTCATTCCCTGAGGAAGCAAATATCTAGCAAACTCTTGAGATTTTTTTAAAACATCTCGCTTTTTAAATTTTGGTAAAGCATTTTCTATATCTTTTTGTAATATTTCTATCAACTTTTCATAATTATTAAATCTTTTCTCATAAAAGTTTTGCCATAATTTATTATCAGCATTTTTTGGATATATAAAACTCTCAATTTTCATTTTTGCATATCTTTGAGATACTTGCTCAGAATTATAGTAGCTATGAGAGTGCAAAAGTCTAAAAATTAAGTGCCGACTAATACCAGTTATTAACATAGTTATGTTAGTATGTTGCAAAGTGCTGTGATGTCCAGCTTTAAAAATAGAGCTTAAAAGAGGTTTTTTTCTAACCCAATTTTCACTTTGTGAAGGTTTAACAATTCCATTTGGAAAATAACAAGTTCTAGCAGAAGAGATTGCTATATTTGATAAGTTTTTTGTTTCTAAAAATTTTATTTGCATGTTTTACTTAACCTTATTTGATTTTTACCGATAATTTATGAGCTGTAGATTTCTTGAAAAGTTACTTATTAAAAATAATTTTTGCAAGAAATCTAAAGATTTTAACTAGACAAAGTTAAAATATATTTTTTATAATTCTATTATAAAAAGACTAAAAAAAGAGTGTTTTACTATTTCAATAGTATAAAATTAATTATACGCCTTAAAAATTGTAAGGATTTTTCATGAGAAGATTTATAATACTTATATCTATGATTATAAGTTTTGCGGTATCTGCACCGCAACAGATACTACAAAATATTGCAACACCTCCAACAGATGTAAATGATATGGAAGTTGCTATAATTGGAGGAGTTGAGTATCTATTTGTTGCAGATGGAGTAAATGGTTTAAAAGTATACGATGTCTCTACAACATCAGGTTCCCCTACTATAAAATATAATGTTAATACAGCTGGAGATGCCGTAGATGTTACAATATCTGATGATAATACGACTCTATATCTATCAGATAGTAGTAATGGTGTAATAGTTTATGATATATCAAATCCAACAAGTATTACACAAAGTGCTACATATACAGGAAACTCTATAATAGATGTTGCTTCAGATTCTTCTAAAACTTTTTTATATTTAGCAGGAGGAACAAGCAATAAATTGTATGCTAGTGGCATAGCTGGAAGTGCTATTACTGTTCTTGACACAAACTCTACTGGCTCTACGGTTTTTGATGTAGAAGTTTATGGGAATAGATTATATACAGCCAATAAAAACAATGGTGTTATTGTTTATGATATAGGTACAGATGCTGCAAAACCTGCTTCAGTTTTAGCAAAAAACACAGGAATAACAAATGCTGACCAAGTTTTAGTAGATGCAAACTATCTCTATGTTGTCTCTTCTAGCTCTGTTGTTATATTAAATAAAACTGATTTATCTACTATATCAACAATTAATTTAGGAGCGGGTGTTAATCATATAGATTTAGAAAATAATTTATTAGTTATAGGAACAACTACTTCATTAGATATCTATGATGTATCTACTCCTGCAACTCCTAGTAAAATAGCTAGACCCTCTACATCAAACTCGAACCTATTTACTGTAGGAAGTAAACTCTATACATCAAGTGGAAATGGTTTCGAAGTTACAGATATATCTGATTTAGCTCCATCAAAACCTGAAGTTAGAGGTATATCAGATAATGGTACTTCAATTTTTATAGACTATAGAGATACTACTTTCTCTGGTAGCTCTTTAGCAGATGGTTTCGAAGTCACAGTTACAGTTGATGGAGTAAGCACATCTACAAACCAAGCCTCAGGTGCATTAGACCTAAGTCATAGCTTTGTTTATACAGCTGGAAAAACATATGATATAAAAATTCGCTCATATAATACAATCAATGGAACACAATACTACTCTAGCTATACAGATACTGTTACAATAAAAGCTGGTGCCCCAAGTATATCTTTAAATCCATCTGGCTGGATAGAGAGTGTAACTTCAGGAGGAACAGTATCAAAAACTTTTACTATTACTAACTATGGTACAGGTGATTTAACAATGATAAATCCAGCTGTTAGTGAAACTAATGATGCAGACAATAAATTTAGTTATACAAATGTAAGTTGTAATGGAGCAACAGTAGGAACAGGGGGTAGTTGTACATTTACAATTACTTATGATAAAAGTGTAGTAGGTAACCATCAAGCAACCTTTATAACAGCATCATCAAATGATTCAAATATAAGCTTCTCTATGGATTTAACAACAACAGCTACTCCAACTCCTGTTTTAGAGGTAATAGAGAACTCTGTTAGTAGCCCTGCAACAATTGACTTTGGAAGTAAAGCAATAAATGCTTCTCCAAAAACAACTATTAAAACAATTACTATTAAAAACAATGGTACAGGAACTCTAATACCTACTATAGGTGCTTTAACTGGAGCAAATACAGCTGAGTATAGTGTCTCTGATAGTTGTAGCTCTACAAATATATCTGCTGGAGCTGAGTGTAATATTACAGTTACTTACCAAAGAACAGCTGTTGCAACACATACAGCAACTATGACTGTAAATAGTAACGGTGGTTCACACTCCGTAAATTTCACTGGTATCACAACTGCCGCTGCTGCACCATCTATGGCAGTAAATGATGGAACAACTGACCAAAGTAGCAATTTTACTTACACTTTTCCACTTAGAGTTATAAATGGTGGAGATAATACCCAAACTTTCACAGTTAAAAATTCTGGTGATGCAAATATTACAGGTCTTAATGTGGCTATCACTACAAACACAACAAATAGATACTCAATAACAACAAATAACTGTGGAACTCAAGTAGGTGATAGTGGTGGTAGTTGTACTTTTGTAATAACTTATGATAGAAGTGTTGCTAATACTGCAAATGATGGAGCTATAACTATCTCTTCAACTGATGCAGGAACTATATTAGTTACTTTAAATGGAGAGACTAGCTCTGCACCTGAGCCTAGAATAACAGTTGATAGCAATTTAAATGATTATGATGCAGGTTCTATGGGGTCGTTTACTGTTGGAGCAGCAACACCTACAAAAACATTTACAATATCTGCCACTAGCGGAACAGATACTTTAAATATAACAAATATTTCATCAAGTAACAGTAGATTTCCAATAGATAGTGTAACTTGTGTAAAATCTCTTAACAACACCCAAACTTGTGCTTTAGATGTAAACTATACAATCCAATCTAGTGGAAGTAGCGATTCAACAACTATTACAATAGATAATAATAGTACGAATAATCCTAGTTTTACAATTACTCTAAGTGCTGTAACTAACAATTTAGGTCCTATTATAGATGTAAATACAAGTGCTATTGACTTTGGCTCAGGCTACCTAAGCACAACAACAACAAAAACTTTAGATATTAATAATACAGGTGATCAAGTATTAACTCTTAACATAACTGATAATAGTGCTAGGTATTCATCTTCAGGTTGTCCAACTTCATTAGCTGCTGGTGTTAGTTGTACTTTAAGTATTACATACTCTCGTTCAGCCTCAGCAGCAACAGATAATGCAACTTTAACTATTGCTACAAATGACCCAGCAAACTCTAGTGTAGCAATATCACTAACAGGACAAACTAATAATGTTGGTTTAGTCGTATCAAGTTCATCTATTAATTTTGGCTCTAATTTAGATAGAAGCGATTCAACAGCTTACCAAACAGTCACTCTATCTATGAGTGGTGGAAATATAGGAGATATAAACATAACAAATATAGCATTAAATCCTGCATCTATATTTGAATTAGGTTTAAATGGAACAGGTGGAGCAACTTGTACAGCGACAACTGTTAATGATTTAAATAGTTGTACAATTACTCTCAGAGCTGTTTCACAAGCAAATACAGTTATACAAACATACAATACCAATTTAGATATAACTTATAACTCACCTTTTGGAACAGGGTTAACAACACAAATACCACTTAGTGTAACTCTTGCAAATTTATTTAGTTTTGCAACATCTATTAGTTTCGGTAGTTTTGTAGATATAAATGAGACAAAAATCATTACTTTCAGTGTAACTAATAATGGTAATGTAGCTATTAACCCTTTAGATTTATATTTTGCTACAAATACAGATAGTGCATTTGCTATATCAGATGATAACTCTAGCTGGATAACTGGCACTGGCACGGGAAATAAGCTATCAATAACTCTAAACCCTGCAGAAACAAAAACTCTTTATGCAAAATTTGCTCCTTTAGAAAACAAAATTTATAGTTATGACTTATGGTATGACTATAATCCAAGTGGCTCTGGAGCAAGTGGGACTGTTTGGGGAGGAACTCCGATTGTTCAAAATGTAACAAAACTTCCTATCTCAAATACAGCAAAAATAGTTTTACTATTTGGATTTTTATCAATTGGTCTATACTTTATTAAAAAATACAGATTAAATGTTTAAATTTATCTCTTTTTATCTCCTTTGGCTCTTTGCCTTTTTTCTTCTTATCGATTTACCTTTTTTTATAAATACTCTAAATTTAGAATCGATTCATACACAATCTACTATAAAATTCTCAAGCTATTTAATCGATTTTATTGGTTTAAAAGTTGATAGAGTAGATGGAATAGATATATACATAGGAAATCATATATTAAAAGTAGTTTTTGGCTGTAATGGATTAGAAGCTATTATTTTATACTTTTGTGCTATTTTAGCCTTTCCAAATAGAGAGAGAGTACAAAAATATAATTGGTTTTTTTGGGGTTATCTATTTCTATTTACTGTAAATATAGTAAGAATCACTTTTTTAGCTTTTGTGATAACAGAGTATAGTGAGTATTTTGAGCTTATGCATACATATGTTACCCAAGGTATAATGATTTTTATCGCTTTTGCTCTATTTATATACTACTTAAAAAATCTAAATCCAAAGAGAGATAATTGAAATTCAAATACTCTATTTTAATTTTTATAATACTCTTTCCAATATCAATATTTATATGGCAAATACTAGAGAGTGGTTATTATATCTTTTTAGTAGAGGCTTCTAGCTTTTTTCTACAAATATATAATATAGAGTTAACCTCTATCGAAATTTTAAAAGATGGAAATACTCTTGCTAGTTTTATATCAAATCAAATATTCCCATTTAGCAAAGAGGTAAGATTATCCACATTTGTAGAGATAAACAATTTAGCATCAATAACTTTTAATATTCCTCTTACTATCTCAATTTTAATAGCACTCTCTCTCTCTAATAGATTCTATATAAAAGAGTTTTTAGAAGCTATCTTTTTACTTTTTATTCTACATTTAGTCACTCTTGATATTTCAATATTAAAAATATTAACAGAAGCTTCTCATTTTAAAATAGCTTTTAGTGACTACTTTGTACCATCATTTGAGCTATTAAGCTCAATAGAGCTATTTTTGATAAATTATCTAATAAAGGCTGAACCATTTTTAATTGGAGGATTTTTACTATTTAGAAGAGGTGTTATAAAATTTGATTTAGAGAAATATAAATAATATAGCTAGTTTAATTAATATTTTCAAATCTTAAGCAGAGTATATCTATTATCTTTTTTTGAATAACATAGTTATTAATAGAGATTAATTTTTTAACTAGCCTCTTTTTTGATATAGTTCTAATTTGTTGACAAAGCAAAATTGATGGTTTTTCAAGTTCATTTTGCAGTAATAACTCATTAGGATATATTTTTCTTCCATTTTTTAATGAAGTTATTGGAATAATAGTAACTACATCAAGCAAATTTTCATAATTATTTGAAATTATTAAAACAGGTCTTTTACCAAACTGCTCCCTACCGATAGTTGGATTTAAATCTGCTAAATATACATCATACTGCTTCATTTCAAAACTTGCTCATCTGAGTACTGAAAGTCACTCTCAATATTTTTCATATCTTCAAGATATAACTCATCTTTCGAAGCCTCTATCATAGCTTTTTTATACTGCTCTTTTTTCTGCTTTTCTATTAAAAGTTGTAAAGCACTTGATACTAATTCTGAAAATGATTGATATTGACTAGTAATATGATTTAACTCTAAATTATGAAATAAATCATCTTTTATTATTACTGTTTTTCGTATCATTATTTAGCTCCTAACTATAGTAATACTTAATTCATACTTTCATCATACTAAAAAACTTGAATAGATTCAAGATTCTGACAACTCAATAAAAATTAAATCAAAATCTAAAATCTATTTCTCTAAATAATTTTTGGAAATTTACCAAGTTTTGTAAGTTTAAAATATTTTCCCCAAAGTTTTTTTAGAAGATGTCCAAATCCAAAGAGAGGAATCATTAAACTTCGTTTTAAATCTCTATAGACTAAAATTGCTCCATCTCTTGTATCCATCAGACAGAGAATATTTATATGTTTTATATAACTTTTTCTATTTTCAGGATTTGCAATATTAAATATTGCATTCTCTGCCATAACTTCTGCAATATGTCCCTGTTTTGCTCTCCAGCTAGGTCCTTGCAGATTTGCTACATCTCCAATTGCGTAAATATTTTTAAAACCCTCTACAAGTGAGTATTCATCTGTCTCAATAAATCCATCTTCGCTAGTTGGTAAATCAGAATTTTTAACTACTAGATGTCCAGTCTTTGCGGGAATAAACATTGTATATTCAGAATCAAGCTTCGTAGAATCTTCAAAAATAATCCCATCAGAGACAAAAGAGTCTATCTTTTTTCCAGTATAGACATTTATATTCTCTTTTTTAAAGAATTTTTGTAAATTTTTGACAGCCCCCTCACCCATTTTTGAGCCTACTTTATCCATCGGAGCGAAAAAGTTGATAGTAAAATTATCTCTAATACCTCTTTGCTTTAAGAGTGTATTGATATTAAACATAAGCTCAAAAGCAGGGCCACCTCTTACAGTTGAGCTATCTTTAGGATTTCCACCAAAACCAAAAGATAAAACTCCCTCTTTTTTCTCTAAAAAGTTTTCAAATAGATTACAAAGTCCCACAGCCTCTTCAGGTTTTGAGCAGATAGAGAGAGTATTCTCTATCCCTTTTAAACTTTTGTTTCCAGCTCCAAGAGCGATAATTAAATACTCAAAATCTACCTCTTTATTACTTAACAGAACTCTCTGCTCTTTAGCCTTTATCTCTTTAACCTCATCTATGATTAAATTAAATCCGTGAATCTCTGCAAGTTCATCAAGTTTCATTGTTGTATCTTCAAAACTTATCTCTTTAGTTGGAATCCAGATAGAGAGAGGATAGATATATAGATAGTCTCTCTCTGAGATAAGTGTCACATCAAATCCAGCTTTTTTTGCTCTAATCGAGGCCTCAACTCCTGCTATACCTCCACCTAAAATCAATACTTTAATCAAGGGTTAATCCTTTAATAAATCATATCTTGGATAGATAAATACTGTATCTCTATGTACAACAATCTGCTCTTTATTATCAACAGCGTAAGCTTTTATATCTATTTTAATTGGCGTATCTTTTCTTGAGTTTTGAATTAAAACTTTATCTGTCTCAAGTACAACAATTTTTTTCATTTTTTGACCAGCTAATAGTTTAAAAGGTTTACTAGGTCTTTTGATTTTTATATCAGGGTTTGATATTTCAAAGTAGTATTTATGCTCTTTTGTATCTGTATTTTGAAATAGAAATGTATAGGCATTCTCTATTTTATTACCCTCTTTTATAGAGTAGAGCTGTGTTGTTTTATTGATATTTAAAAGCATATGCTCTTTAGTTCCACTCATAAGCACTAATCCAATGAAAACTAAAGCTAGAGCAACTAAATAAGCTGTTGTTCTAAATCTAAAATATCTTGTTCTCTTTTTTGTTTTAGTCTCATAATCACTACTCCAATTAACTAATGATTTTTTACCCAATGCTCCCATCACTTTATTACAAGCATCAGAACACTCTAAACAGTTAATACACTCTAATTGAAGCCCTTTTCTAATATCTATATGAGTTGGACATATTTTGACACAAGCTTCACACCCTGCACACTCGCCATTTTCTGGTTTACTTGATATTAAATCTCCACTCTCTTTATATATATTTCCACCTCTACCCTCATCATAGACAGTCATAACTGTATCATCATCATACATAACTGATTGAACTCTAGAGTAAGGACAGATATAGACACAAAAATCCTCTTTTAGATAGATTACATCATAGATTAAAAATAGAGTAATACTTACAAAGAATCCCAAAAGCATAGTATGCTCAGATGGATTTGCCATATATGCAAAAAAGTCCTCTGGTGGCACAAAATACCATAAAAAGTTGGCACTAGCTAAAAGTGATAGAGCTGACCAGATAATAATAGCTAGAGCTTTTTTTACCTTGTTTTCACTCTTGCTCATATCAGGCTCTCTCTGTTTATTTTTTAAACTTTTTCTAAGCCCTAATAGTTTTGTCTCTATCCAATCTCTATAAATTACTCTAAAAATTGTTTGAGGACAGCCCCAGCCACACCAGATTCTACCGCCAAATGTAGTTATAAAAAATATACCTAAAAAGAGTAGCATAAATAGAAACGGAAGTAGATAAAGCTCTTGCATATCAAAGGCAACACCTAATAGATGCAACTGCATCTTATCAAATGAGAGTAAAAATAGATGTGCATCATCTATTCTTATAAATGGCACGACCATAACAAAAGCTGTTATGATTGCATAAGTAATATATCTCTGTTTTGTATATGATAATTTACTCATAAATATCCTTTTTATTGATTTTTCTCTATACAGTTATACTCAATTGCTAACTGTTTTAAATTTCTTGAATTTATATAATCTTTAAGTGAACTTCTACTAACTTCTAATCGTCTAGCAATCTCACTTACACTAAAACCATCTTTTAACATCAAAATTATATTTGTAATTTCACTATCAAATTTTGATTTAGACAGAACTCCCTTGGGTCTTCCTATCTTTTTCGAACTAATTGCAATATTCTCCTCTCTAATACTATCAATATACTCAAGTAGCTCAAGTGATGGTGTATCTTTTGTTATCTTTATATTAAAAAATGATACATGAATATTGATACTTTTTGATAAGAGATGAGTTAATATATTTATAAGCTCCCCAACTCTAGGACTTAAAGCTTTTAAATGGTAGATAATTAAATTATCATTCTCTTTTAATGTATTTAAAATCTCTTGCAGTTCAATCCTTTCTGATACTTTTTTAAGTTTTGATGAGACTTCAATTATCTTTTTGTCAATATTTAAACTATTTATCATCAAATATTTAAGTATTTGATTCTGTTGACTTGTAATTGATGATTCATCGCACACCCTAAAATAGACCATATCCATAACTAACCTTTATTAAAAAGATAACTATAACTTTTTTGACGATAAAAGTCAATAAAAAATATATTTTTTCGTCACTTTTGTAAAAATTTTTTTTTTGATAAAATAGGATTAAAAAAGGAACTAAAGTGAGTATAATTTCTAAAAATAAAAAAGCTTATTTTGATTATGAAATTTTAGAAAAACTAGAAGCTGGAATAGAGCTTATCGGCTCAGAAGTAAAATCTCTAAGACTTGGAAAGTGTAACTTAAAAGATGGATTTGTAAGAATTATAAAAAATGAGGCTTATCTTTGTAATGTGCATATCTCATATCTCAACACTGTCAATCCTCACTACAAGCCAGAAGAGAGACGAGTGCGAAAACTTCTACTTAAACGAAAAGAGATAGATAAATTAGTTGGTAAAATCAAGCTAGATGGTTTGACAATTGTCCCAACAATGCTCTATTTTAATAAAAAAAACTTTGCAAAAGTTCAAATAGCTTTAGCTAAAGGTAAAAATGTAGCAGATAAGAGAAATACAATAAGAGAGAGAGATTTAAACAGAGAAGCTAGAAGTGCAATGAAGAGAGCTTACTAAATTAACTCTAAAGCTCTCTTATAATCTTCCTCTTTATTTAGATTCAAAAACTCCTGCTCATCTCTTTGTAGAGTTTTATAATCAAATCCATCTAGCAAATATCTCATTTTATGAATATCGCTATCTATCATTTTTTTTAATTTATCTACCATTGAAACATGATAGATTCCACATAAAGTCTCTAAATATTTACTCTTTGCAATAGCTATTTTTGAATCTAAATCAATTAACTCTTTAATCGTCTCTATTTTTACAAAAGGGGTATCAACACTTAAAAAAAATATTTTTTCAGATTTTAACTCTTGAAAAGATTGTAAAAGTGCAATAGTTGGAGCAAATATATCACTTTTATCTAAAATAAGTCTCTCTTTTGGCAAAAAATCAAACTTATCATACTTTGATGAGATATAAACTTTATCAAAAGTTTTTTTTAATCTCTCATATTGAAACTGAGCTAGTGTATTAAATCCAGCAAAAGGTAAAAGAGATTTATCTCTACCCATTCGTGAGCTTTTACCTCCAGCTAAAATAACTATCGGTATCAAACCATATACTCTTGTGTCATCTCTTTTGATTCAAATCTAACAGATTTAAAAATCTCTTCATCAATTTTAACGCTAATCTCTTCATCTTTTGCTCTTGAGTAAGTCACTATTATTTTAGTAGCAAGTTCTCTATCAGCTTTTGATGAATCTTTAGAAATCATAGAAATAGGGCCAACAACATCGATTAAAAATGCAAACTCAAATTTATCATTTTTGATATTTTTTATCTGCTCATTATCTTCGTGATTTCTTCCAACAATCAATTTCGCACCATCAGGAAGCCTAAATTGTCTACCATATTTTAAAGTAGCTATATCATCAACTGTAAAGTTATCATCATGCTCTACATACTCTCTAAGCTTATTTGAAAAGATAGATTCAGTCAATAGACAACCACCAGCTGGTGCTTCATAATCTTCAATTCCATACTTTTCAACAAGCTCAAGCTGTTTAACTCTCGATTTCCCTGAAATATCAAGCAGTTTTTCTCTATCTACCCAACCTTTTTGCTCTGGAATTGTTTCAGCTAAGAGTTTAGCTGACATCGGTCTTAAAAGAAGCCCCTCTTCACTACTCATCTCTTTTACAGTCTCTAAAGCTTTTAAATTTTGGCTCATTGGTCTCTGTCCTGCAACTTCACCACTTATTATAAAACTAGCTCCACACTCATCTAAAAGAGCTTTAGCAACCTCTATCATTTTAGCGTGGCAATCGATACATGGATTGAAATTTTTACCATAACCATGTTTTGGGTTAAATAGAATATTTTTTATAAATGTATCTCTAATATCTACAATTTTTAAAGTCGCTCCAACTTGCTCTAATCTCGATTCTAAAATAGCTGTTTTATCTTTTGTTCCACCAAAACCTGTATTAAAATGAAGTGCTATTACTTCGATATTTTGCTCTCTCATAAGCTTTATTGCAAGTAGACTATCAAGTCCTCCACTAAAAAGTGCTACACATCTCATCAATCATATCCTTTTAAATTATCTCTATAGTTTATAAAATATTAATTATATTATTATAGAATATGTTTGCTAAAATCAGCTAATGATTATTAAGTTGATTGTTAAACTAAAGTTTAAATTAGAGCAAAGGGGATATTTTGAATTTAACAGTAAATGGAGAGAGTAGAAGCTTTTCAGAAAATATAAATCTAAAAGAGTTAATTTTAAATTTAGAAATCGAATCTAAAGTAATGGCAGCAGCTGTTAATATGGAAGTTGTAAAAAAAGAGAATTGGGAAGAGTGTATCTTAAAAGATAGCGATAAAGTTGAGCTTTTAAATTTTGTTGGTGGCGGTTGATACAACCACCACAGCAATCGCAAACCCACCATCGTGCGAGATAGAGAGCGAACTATCAACTATATTAAATCGCTCAATAGCTTCACTTGAGAATTTTAAATATGGAGCACCTCTTCTATCTTTAAAAATCTCAATATCTGCAAAACTTAAATCTTTTCCGATTCCACACTTAAGTGCCTTTGAAACTGCCTCTTTAGATGCCCAAAAACCAGCAATACTCTCAACTTTTTTTGCTAACTCTTGCTCTCTTTCATTTAAAAATCTATCCAAAGCTCTCTTTTCAAATTTTTTTATAAATTTTTCGACTCTTGAAATCGCAATAATATCTATTCCTATCATCTATTAATTAGCCTTATTTTTATAGTTATTGAATCTATTTATAGCAATTTTTTATTAAAAAAGTTTTAAATTTGGAAAATATAGAGTTAGTTATTTAAAGTCTCTATAATGTTTTTAAGCTCTAAATCTGATATAGAATCTCTATCATTTTCAATTTTTACAAGTGTAATAGTTCTAAATCCTGAACTCTTACCTTGATTTAGGCTAGAGTTTGTAACTCTGATTTTGTAGCAATTATTACCTAAACTTGTACCTATTAAAGGATTTTTCATTAACTCATTATATAATGCTAATAAATCTTTTTTTATATTTTTTTGAAGTTTTTTTACATCTTTTTCAAATTGATTAGATGGAATAAATTTATAATTCATTTAATAAATCTTCAAAAGTTTTCTCTTTTTTGTTAAGCTCACCATTTTTTACTTCATCTATAGCTATTTGTAAATTATTTAAAATTTGATTTTTTGAATCTGTTTTTAATCTTTTTTCTTTTAAAAACTCTACAAAATCATTTATTTCTAAAAGCAAATCATTTGGCATATTCTGAATATTTTGATAGATATTCTCTTTTAAATCTAATGTTTGCATAATTTTCTCTTTTTGATAATTATAACAAGTTTTTAACTATTACAAAAAATTATAAATTTATTAAGTTGTAGTATTTATTTTTTAAATAGAGGGAAGGAGTAGTTTAAAAAACTACTGGATTACAAAGTCGGTAAAGTAGACCCTCACAATCTGTCCATCTAACAATATCGCATTTAACTGCCCTGTTAACTCTTTCTTAAGCTTCTCTTTCCCTTTTGGAGTTGAAATCTCTTCAACTCCTTTTGATGAGAGAACCCTAATGATTACATCTCTAATACGGCTAGTTTTAAGCCCTAACTCCTCTAGTACATCTTCATCAGCAAGTTCTAAATCGATTGTAGCTTTTAAATACCTTCTACCATTTTCACTTAGTAGATTTACAATAAATCCATCGAGTGGAAACATAGGGCCAACAGTTAAATCATTTAGACTCTTTCTAGGCGTCTGCTGTTGTTGCTCCATACCATTTGGATTTGCTTGTTGTGCCTCATCACCTTTTGACATAAGCATATAAGCAACCACACCACCAACTAATAAAATCAAGACAACCAACACAATGATAATAATCAAAACCAAGCTAGATGACTTCTTCTCCGTACCTTCTTTGACTTCTTTTTCTTCTGCCATACAAATTCCTTTTACATTTTCACTAATTTTACAAAAAAAGGTTTTAAGATTCATTATTTTTTTTGATAAAATCAATAAAAAGGTTTTTTTTAAATGATAGAGAATCTATTTGTATTAATCGGCAAACCGTTTGTTTTATTTTATACCTCTTTAGAAAAGTTTGGTGAATTTATAATTTTTCAGCTCAAATTAATCCCTTTATACTTTAAATTCTTCAAAAGATTAAGAGAAGTTTTCAAACAGATGGAGAGAATCGGAGTTCAAACTTTTTGGCTTATTATGCTAACAGCTACCTTTACTGGAATGGTAGAGGCTATTCAGCTCTATCAAGGTTTTAAAAACTTTGGAGCAGAGGGTTTTATGGGCTATACTATTTTTGTCTCTCTCACAAAAGAGTTAGGGCCTGTTTTTGGCTCACTAATGGTTGTTAGCCGTGCTGTTAGCTCAATGGCAGCAGAGTTAGGAACTATGCGAGTAACAGAGCAAATCGATGCTTTAGATGTTTTAAGCATCGATTCAAGAGAGTATTTAATAATTCCAAAAGTGATAGCAACCACTCTCTCACTTCCTATTTTAGTAGCTATTTTTGATGGAGTTGGAAACTTAAGTGCCTATTTTGTCTCTGTCTATGCATTAGATATTAACCCTATAATGTATCAAAATACAATCATAAAATATATTCACTTTTCAGATATTTTTTCAGGAATCGTAAAAGCTTTTGTATTTGGATTTTTAATTAGTGCAATAGGTACATATATTGGCTATTTTGCATCAAAAGGAGCTAGAGGTGTAGGACTTGCAACGACAAAAGCTGTTGTATATGCTTCGATTGTTATTTTTGGAGCAAATTATTTCTTATCAAGTATATTTTTATTTATGGGCTGGTAATATATAGTTTTCAAAGTGATTTAATCAAGAAAGGCTTAAAATGGATTATTTTCATAGACAGATTCAGCTATGGGGAGAGGAAACACAAAACCTATTAGCTACAAAAAAGATTGCAATTATTGGCTGTGGTGGGCTTGGTTGCTCAAACGCAATAGCACTAGGAAGTAGTGGAGTTGGAGAGATTTATTTAGTTGATTTTGATATAGTATCACTTCATAATATTCACAGACAGATAGCTTTTACCCTCGATGATGAGGAGAAGCCAAAATCAGAAGTAGTAGCAAAACTACTCAAATCGAGATATGATAAAACGAAAGTAGAATTTTTTGTTGAGGGAGTTGATGAGTTTAGCAAACGAGATATAGAGCTTGATTTAATAATCGATTGTACAGATAATTTACCAGCTAGAGCAAAAATTGATAATTTTGCTAAAAAAATCGGTATAAATTGGGTCTATGGAAGTGTAGAGGAGTTCTACGGTCAAGCTTGTCTATTTGAAAAGGCTAAATTTGAAGAGGTTTTTAGCGTAAAAGAGAAAGCCCCAGAGGGAATCGCTGCACCTATGGTTATGCACATTGCATCTCTTCAAGCAAACTTAGCACTTAAATATCTAACAGAGCAAGATGTGAAAAAAGATTATCTATACTATTTACGATTTGAAGATGAGTTAATTACTCAAAAGTTTAAACTCCCTAGCTAGGTGGAGTTTGATTATAGACTCTCTTCTTTCCACTTAATTTTCCCATAACTTTCATCACTTTTTGAGTATCTTTTAAGACATCTATCAACTCTTTGTCTGATTTGTAACTACTCTCTTCAATCTCATCATCTTCTAAAATGACAGAGCTACTTGAGTTAAACATAATCTCCTCTATTTTATTCTCTATATCATCTAACCTTGAACTAAAATTATGCAATTTTTTAGCATGATTTTTTCTATTAGCCCTGTAAATTGATAAAATATCTGTTGGAGCTTGGACATTTTGCTCCTCATTTCCTTTTTTATTTTCCAAAATTTATCCTTTTAACTCTTTTTTATTAGTTTTTAACTACTATTTTATAACAAAAGTATTAATAATTTATTCTAAAACAAGGAATTAAATTGAAATTTGAAACTTATCCATTTGAGAAACTAAACAATCTTTTAAAAGATATAACTCCTAGTAGTGAGCATGAACCAATCTCTTTAACAATTGGTGAGCCACAATTTCACACACCACACTTTATTCAAGATGAGTTAAAACATAGAACTCCACTTTTGAATAAGTACCCAAAGACAGCTGGTGAGGATATTTTAAAAGTAGAGCTTATAGAGTTCAACAGAAAAAGATTTAATCTAAATCTAAAAAAGAGTGAAATTATTCCAACTCTAGGTACAAGAGAGGTTCTTTTTAACTTCCCTCAATTTCTACTTTTTGATAAAGAGAATCCGAAAATGGCTTTTACAAACCCTTTTTATCAAATATACGAAGGTGCTGCGATTGCATCAAGAGCTAAAATCTACCACATAAACTTACTAAAAGAGAACAATTTTAAACCAAAAATTGATGAGAATGAGTTAAAAGATTGTGATTTAGTTATTTTAAACTTTCCAAACAATCCAACAGCTTCAACTCTTAGCTTAGATGAGCTTTGCAACTGGGTAGAACTTGCATTAAAGTATGATTTTGTACTCTTAAATGATGAGTGTTATAGTGAAATATATATTGATGAGAAACCTCCATCACTACTTGAAGCATCTGTTAAAGTTGGAAATGAGAGTTTTAAAAATATTTTAGTTGTAAACTCTATCTCAAAAAGAAGCTCAAGCCCATCACTTAGAAGTGGTTTTATAGCTGGTGATGAGAGTATCTTAAAAGATTATATGGTTTATAGAACTTATGTAGGCTGTGCTATGCCACTTCCACTTCAGTTTGCCTCTGCTCTTGCTTGGGGAGATGAGAAACATACAGAGAAGATAAGAAAAACATATAGAGAAAATTTCCAAATAGCAAAAGAAATTTTAGATATAGAGATTCCAAAAGCAACATTTTATATCTATTTAGAGGTAAAAGATGAGATAGAAGTTACAAAAAGACTCTATAAAGAGTTTAATCTAAAGGTTCTACCAGCTAGTTTTCTCTCAAGAGGAGTTGAATCAAATTACATCAGAATCGCTCTTGTTTATGATGGAGAGACTATAAAAGAGGCTATGAGTAGAATCAAAAAGGTAATAGATTGAATATACACTTCATAGGTATTGGTGGTATTGGACTCTCAGCTTTAGCTCGATTTTTAAAGGCAAACGGACATAGAGTATCTGGCTCTGATATAAAAAAAACATCTATTACAAACTCTCTTGAGAGTGAAAATATAGAAGTAACTGCTCCTCATAGTGAAAATATCATAACAAAAGAGATAGATTTAGTTATCTACTCTGCTGTTATAAAAGAGGAAAATGTTGAGCTAAAGAGAGCTAGAGAGTTAAATATCGAATCTCTAAGCAGAAGCGAAGCACTCAAATTTATCTTAAAAGAGAAAAGAGTCTTCTCTGTCTGTGGAGCTCATGGTAAAAGTACTACGACAGCTATTTTATCATCAATTATAAAAGAATCAAGCTCTATAATAGGAGCTGAATCGAAAGATTTTAAATCTAACTTTAGAGATAATAGAGGCGATATAGTCTGTTTTGAAGCCGATGAATCTGATGCTAGTTTTTTAAACTCTAATCCATACTACGCTATTGTCACAAATGCAGAGCCTGAACATATGGAGTTTTATAACTACGATTTTAAAAAATTTTATGACTGTTATGAAAAATTTTTAAAAATTGCAAAAAAGAGAGTTATAAATGCTGAAGATGAGTTTCTCTCAAAATTAGATATTGATGCAATAAGGCTCTATCCTAGCCGTGATATAAAGAATCAAAAATATATCTTAATAGATGATGAACCCTATACAAGATTTACTCTAAAAGATTTGGGTGAGTTTGATATTTGGGGCTTTGGTGAACATATTGCAATCGATTGCTCTCTAGCTATCTTAGCAAGTCTTGAAGAGTTAGAGCTTGAAGAGATAAGAGAGAATCTAAAGAGTTACAAAGGGATAAAAAAACGATTTGATATTTTACAAAAGAGTGAAAATCTAGTTTTAATCGATGATTATGGTCACCACCCAACGGAGATAAAAGCTACAATAGATTCAGCAAATATTTATGCAAAACTTAAAAATTTGGATAAAATAGTAGTAATCTGGCAACCACATAAATACTCAAGAACTCTTGATAATTTAGAAAAATTTATAGAGTGCTTTAAACAGAGTGATAGGCTGATTATCCTTCCTGTTTGGGAAGCTGGAGAGAAGAGAGTTGAGATAGATTTCAAAAAACTCTTTAAGAGATATAATTTAGATTTTGCAGATAAAGTATCAGTTAAAAATGGCTCTATCTTTTTAGAGAAAGATGGTATAGAAGAGATAACATCAGGTCTTGTCATAGGATTTGGAGCTGGTGATATTACATATCAATTAAGAGGTTTAATTTGATAAAAATAGCAATATTAGCAATATTCTTTTTACTATTTTTAGTACTATTTATGAATATGTTCACAGAACTTACCAAAAAAGATAAGATAAAAGTTGTTATCATAACTATCGCATTAACAATAGTTGCTTTTATATATGAGAGTTCTCTAAGCTCAAAAACACACTACAATAGAGACTTAATTGTTAATTTTAGACAAGGTAAAACTCTAAACTGCTCACAGACAGATGTAAACTCTAGCTACTTCAATTTTGTAAGTGGTACTCTTAGTTTTGTAGGTAAAAAAGAAGAAAATAAAAATCTACTATTTGAAATAAGTGAGTGTAAATAGATTCACTCTCTCCTTTTTTATAGAGAGTAGAGCCTCTTTAAAGCTTAGATTAAGTAAGCAAAAATTACCATGCTTACTCTACTTTGAGTATTAGATACTTAAAATTCAGTTTAGATTAAGCTAAATATTTTTTTAAAACTTTAGATAAAATACCTTGAATAGAGAATTAAACAAGGGTAAAAACCATTCCTTATAGGAATTGAAACATAGAAAAACTAGAGAAAAAAGTAGATAATTTAGAGTAAAAACCATTCCTTATAGGAATTGAAACTTTGAGCTTTTTGGTAGAGTCTTGGGTCATTTGATGGTAAAAACCATTCCTTATAGAAATTGAAACCAAGATTATCAACATCTTTTTTTGCATCGTCAATAGGGTAAAAACCATTCCTTATAGGATTCTTACAACAGAGCAAAAATCTCTATCTGTTGAGTTTTTCCTTTGAGTGTTTCAAAGCCTACTGATTCAAATCTCTCTTTTAAATTATTCTCTAAGTTTTGATAGATAATATCTGTAATAATTAGTTTTGTTGGATATTTTTTACAAAGCGATTGTACTCTTGAGGCGATATTTACGCTATCTCCAATGACGGTATAATCAAAGCGATTATCTCCTCCAATATTGCCGATAACAACCTCTCCAGAGTTAATACCGATGCCAAAACCTTCAATCTCATCTAAATTTTCTGATTTTAACTCTCGATTCATACTTTTATGATTTTCTATAAACTCTATCGAAGCTAAAACAGAGCTGTTTATCGCTGTTTTAATATCACTCTCTAATCCAAAAATTATCATAACCTCATCACCGATAAATTTACTTATTATTCCATCTCTTTTTGATATGAGTTTGTTCCAAGTGGTGAAAAATAGATTTAAAATTTTTGATATATTTATAGCACTATTACTCTCACTCATATTTGTAAAACCTCTAATATCACTAAACATAATAACTAGATTCTCACTCTGATTTTGAGTAGTTTTGGAGTTTAAAATTTTGTTTTTTATCTTTTTATCAATATATCTATCTAAAAGCATCGATATTTTCTCATTTAAAAGAATAATTTTTAATCTTGAAAGTGCAATAGTAAGTGCTAAAAAGAATCCTGCTAAACTCAAATAGAGGTGAGATGAATCACTTAAAAACTCTCCAAAAGCTTCCCAAAAGTGTGAAATGTAGATATATCTACTATCATACTCCTCTAGCGATGATACAAAGTAGATAAAAATAAAAATAGAGACATTTATAAAAGTTATTAAAAACTCTGTAACGATTTTAGAGACTTTGCGAGAACTACTCTCATTTATATACTGCAAAGAGGCAATTACAAAAGAGTAAAACCAAAAGAAAAAGTGACCTATCTCTAAAATCCACTCAAAAAAATTATCTGTTTCAAAAATTGTATAGATAAGTGGGGAGATAAAAGAGGCTAAAAACCTAAGTTTTAGGTTTTGTAGTTTTACTAAAACATAAGTTTGAACAATAAGAGCAATCAAAAGTGCAAAATGCCCTGTATCGTCAAAAAAACTAACACCATCTTTACTAACTTGTAGAAATAGATAAAAAATAGCAAACTGCCCCGAAAACAGAACAATTTGATTTATATATCTAATGAGAAAATTCATTACTTGATAACTTGCCCTACCAATTTATCACCTGCAGTATCAGTTATTTTTATCTTATAAATCTCTCTTTGATAATTTAAATTCTCTATCTTGCTATCATTTACTAAAATTTCGCCATCAATATCTGGAGCCCAGATTAAAGCTCTTGCACTAAGTAGATACTCATGCTCATCGCTCTCACCATCTATTACAGCAAAAAGCTCTTTTCCAATATAATTTTTTGCCTTTTGCAAAATCAATTCACTGCTTAACTCTTCGATAGTATCTACTCGATTCTCAATCTCTTCATCTGCTATCTTTTCACTCATCTCATAAGCAGTAGTCCCCTCTTCATCTGAGTAACTAAAAATATTTACTCTATCAAAGCCAAACTCTTTTAAATACTCTAAAATTGAATTAAAATCTGATTTTGACTCTCTAGGGTGACCGATAATAAAGCTAGTTCTAACAAAAGAGTTATCATCTTTTATATAATTTAGTAACTCTTTTAATTGATTCTCTCCTAAGCCTCTTTTCATAGTTTTGAGCATAAAGTCTGAAATGTGTTGAATTGGAATATCAAAATAGTTTTGAAAAGTTTTAGATTCTTTTATCTTATCAATTAATTTTTTTGATGTAGTTGTTGGATATAGATATAAAATCCTAGCACTTTTAACGCCATCAATCTTTTCTATCTCACTAATTAACTCAATTAATCCATCTTTTTTATCAAAATCTCTTAAGTATGAGCTTGTATCTTGCGAAATAAAACTAAAATCAAAATAGCCTTGATTTACTAAATCTTTAACCTCTTTAGTGATAGATTCTAAATCTCTACTTTTGAGTTTTCCTTTAAATGATGGAATAGCACAAAATGAACAGCTCTGATTACACCCCTCTGCTATTTTTATATAGGCGTGATAGCTTGAACCTGTTATTACTCTTCTTTGGTTACTCTGTAAAAATGTCTCATCTGAGAATTTTGAGAATCTATCTCTTATAAGCTCATCTATTTTATGAAACTCAGATACCCCTGTAAAAACATCGACCTCAGGAAGCTCTTTTGATAACTCCTCTTGGTATCTCTGAGTTAAACACCCTGTCACAACAAGAAGTGAATCCTCTCTTCTTTGAGAGTGTACATCTAAAATAGTATTTATACTCTCTTGTTTAGCACTGTCGATAAATCCACAAGTATTGACTATTATTACATCAGCATTCTCAATATTATCTATAATTTCAAAATTTTTTAAAGTCCCTAACATTACTTCGCTATCTACTAAATTTTTAGTACAGCCTAGAGATATTAAGTGTAATCTACCACTCAAATTCTATATCCTTTTCATTAAAGTTTTTTATTTTTTTAGATTATATCCAAAAAATATATTTAAAATTATCGACTTTAGCCGATTTTTTAAAGTAGAATTTGATTTTTTCAAGCTAAAATAAATAAATAATTTCACATATAATCTAAAAAATCTCACCTTATTCTGTAATTATGTTTATTTACTTATGGAGGTTTTATGCTGTTAATTTTAAAAAAGTTAAAGAAGGCTAAATGGTACAAAAAAATATTGAAGTAGAACTAAAAAAGAGGCTTGAGGGCAGTATAGCTAGCATGACATTTACAGACAATAATTTGATGATTTTAGATAATGCTTATAATGCCTATATTTTAAAAGATGATGATTTATCTCTTATTAAAAATACAAAACTTTCAAAAAACTATGAACCAGCACATAGATTCTCGAAAGCTTTTGATATATCAGAGAGTAAATTTTTAAATATTCCACTAGTTGGCACATCTAGTTCAGCTCTTTTGAAATATGAGCAAGGATTTAAAAAACTAGCTAACTTAAAGTGGCATAGTGCTGATGTCGAAATATCTAAATTTTCAGATAAACATGGCTACCTATCAACTGGTGGTGCTGATGGTAAGATATTCTTATATGATATTCCATCTGGAAATTTAATTTTATCTTTTCCAAATAAACCAGATTATATATCTTGCTTAGATTTTGGCTCTAAAAATGAATTTATTGCTATCGGCTCATTTGATAATACAGTCACTATATTTGATATTAGTAGAAATAGAGAGATTGGTGAAGTTAGATTAGATGATGTGGTAGAGGATTGTAAATTTTTTGATAGAGATTCAAAACTATTTATTGTAACAAGAGCTGGAACATCAACAATTTATGACTTAAAACGGAACTCTATTATCTCTAAAGTCAAAAACTTCTCTGAGTGGCCAACAACAATCGAGCTGACAGCTAGTGAAGATTTTGCACTAATTGGAACTAGACAAAAGCTACTCTATATTGTAAAGCTAGAGACAAATAAGACAGCTCTTGAGGTAGAACTTGGCTCTGTTGGAAGTGTTAATTTAAGATTTCATAATGAGAAGCTATATATCGGTTATATAGATGGAACTCTGGAGATAATAAATTACTACAAAAACAAAAAAGAGTTTGAAAAACACTTAACAAAACGAGAGTTTAAAGAGGCTAGAGAGCTTTTAGAGGAGAATGTATTTCTAAAAACACACCCTTTAATGAAAAAATTCAACGAATCGTGGGAGCATGTCTCTATGATGGCACTTGGATTGATTGGACAAAATAAAGGAAATGAAGCCTATGAGCTTGTAAATCCATTTTTAGATGACCCTAAAAAAGCAGAGCAGTTTCAATTTTTTATTGAACATAAAAACCATATTTTGACTTTTGTAGATGCTGTTAAGAAAAAAGATTTATTAGTCGCTTACGATTTAGTTGAAGATAATAAATTTTTAAAAGAGATACCAGATTATAAGAGTTTAGAGGAGTATTGGACTAAATGTTTCAATGTAGCTAAAAAATTACTACAAGATGAGCCTGAGCTTAATAAAAATAAAGCTATGCAGATTCTAAAACCATTTACACCAATTCCACATAAAAAGAGTAAAATTTATAATTTAGTTAATAATGCTCAAAAATTCATTCAAGCTGACCAAGCTGTAAAAGTTAAAGATTTCAAAAAATACTATGCCTTAACAGAGACTTTTGGATTTTTAAAAGATACAGACCTCTATGAAAAAGTTCGCTCTTTTGGACAGGGAATGTTTATTAAAATGAGTGAGTTTGAGCAGAAACAAGAGTATAAAAATGCTCTAGCATTAGCTAAAACACTACAACATTTTGTCCCATTTTCTGAAGATGTAGTTGAGAAAGTAAAAGCGATAAAAGCTAAAGTTAGATTTTTAAACTCTGTTGCACAGAAAAACGAGAAAGATGCCTATGCTCAAGTTGAAAAGAATCCAGAGTTAAAACTCCTTCCACAATTTACAGATTTAGTTGATAAATTTAAAAAGACTCTCGATACAGCAAATGGTTTTGCATTTCAAGGCTACCCAGCTAAAACAATAGAGAGATTTAAAGACTATATGTTTATTGACTACTGGGAGGAAAAAATCGCCTCTGTTATCAAAGTAGCCTATATAAATGAGATAAAAGATAGAGCAACGGATAAAAAACTAAATTGGGAAGCTACAGTAAATGAGTATATCTCAAGATTTGGTAAAGATGCAGAGATAGAGCAACTCTGTAAACAGTGTAAACAGAAAGAGATTTTAGATAAATTTGATATGGGTGATGCATCAGGATATAAAAAGTATGATTTTCTCTCAACAATTATTATTGAGAAGAATGAATCAGAGATGTTAGATGATTTAGATGTAGGTAATCTAGTTTAAGTGAACTACCCAATCGCTAAAGACGATTGGGCTTCCCATTCTGAAATTGCCCGTAGGAAAAAGACTTGGTTATCGTCTGTAATATCCCAAAGTAGGGATTTTACAGAGGTCGAACTCTAACTCTATATCCCTACAAGTCTCATATTTCATATCTAATGGGCGTAACTTTCGGTAGTTCCTACCGTAGATATAGAATTTATTCTATATCATTTTAGGATAGAAGTCAATAGGCATTCAGCCCACAAGCTAAAGACTAGTGGAATTTCTGCTAGAGAGCATTAAAAAAACAGAAAAGAGACAAAATTTTTTGCTCTCTTTTAAGTAGATAGAGATATTTTTTAAAATCCCCATCTTGTAACATTTTTAACCTCTTTGCCACTTGAGAACTCTTTTATACCCTTTATACATCTAATAATAAACCAGATAACTGTTATAAATCCAAGCAGATAACCTACAATTATTATCATAGTCACAAACGATATTATAGAGTATATTAAAAGTATCCAAAAAGTTCTTATTTGGAATCTAAAGTGCGAATTTTCAAACCCATTATTACCATCTCTATATACATAAGCTATTATCAAACCCACTATCGAAATAAGAGGAATCAATAAATCTAGCAAATAGATAATATATACATACAGAGGCATTTTATCTCTGTCAAACACTCTTTAGCCTTTTTATTTAGTGATAAAGAGAGGTTATAAATCTCTCTCTATTATTTTTGTAAATGTTTCAAAGTATCTACTCTTTAACTCACTCTGTGATACTTTAATATCATCAACTTCTAAATTACTCTCTGTAACTTCTCCAATTTTTGTAACTTTTAAGCCAATTTTCTCAGCTAAAGCCACAAAACTTGAATCATTTTCAATCTCAACAACAGCTCTACTTAGAGATTCCGAGAATATATCTCTACCTAAATCTGTTTTAACCTTTACACCTAAACCACTAACTGCACTCATTTTAGCTAAAGCTATTGCTAAACCGCCAACATTTAAATCTTTTGCTGATTTGATTAAATCTTGCTCATTTGCCTCTAGTAGTAGATTCCAAAGTTTCTGCTCTTTTGCAAAATCAAGCTCTGGCATTTCACCCTTTACTTGATTATAGAGAGCTTTTAGATATAGACTTGCTCCAAATTCACTTTTTGTCTCACCAATTAAATAGAGCGAATTTCCAGCTTTTTTAAGTTTAGAGTTTACTATCTTCTCTTCTGATGGAATAACACCAACCATTGCAATAGTAGGAGTTGGATAGATACTAACGCCATTTGTCTCATTATAAAGTGATACATTTCCACTAACAACAGGTGTCTGCATAGTAGCACAAGCCTCTTTGATACCCTCACAAGCGTTAGCAAACTGCCACATAACTTCTGGATTTTCAGGATTTCCAAAATTTAGACAATCTGTAATTGCTAAAGGTTTTCCACCCTTAATTGCTACATTTCTACCACTCTCAATTACAGCTGAAGATGCACCTCTTTTTGGGTTTACATAACAGAATCTAGTATTACAATCACTACTCATAGCTAACGCTTTGCCATTCTCTTTTACTCTAATAACAGAGCCATCTAAAGCACCACCACCTTGATTAGTGTTTGTCTGTACCATTGAATCGTACTGCTCATAAATCCAAGCTTTATCAATCACTTCAATATGGCTTGATAACTCATCAAAAGCATTTTGATTTGAGATAGGTGTAAAAATATCTAAATCAAGCTCTTTAACTTCAGATAGATATTTAGGCTCACTAGTTGGTCTATCAAGCACTGGTGCATTCTCACTAACAGGCAGTACTGGCATATTACAAACCCTATCACCATGCCAAAATAGTTCCATATTTCCACTATCAGTAACTTCACCAATCACCTCAGCGTCAAGTTCCCACTTTCTAAAGATTTTTAAAACCTCTTCCTCTTTTCCAGCTTGAGCACAAATAAGCATTCTCTCTTGAGATTCACTTAACATCAACTCATAAGGAGTCATCTTATCCTCTCTCATAGGCACTTTATCCAGATGCATAATCAAGCCACTTCCACTTCTTCCAGCCATCTCAAAACTACTTGAAGTAAGCCCAGCAGCACCCATATCTTGAATACCTACAATTAAATCCTCTTTAAAAAGCTCTAAACAAGCCTCTAACAGAAGTTTTTCAGCAAAAGGGTCACCCACTTGTACAGTTGGTCTTAATTTTTTAGACTCTTCTGTAAAACTATCAGAACTCATAACAGCCCCACCTAAACCATCTCTACCTGTTTTACTACCAACATAGATAATAGGATTTCCAAAACCTTCAGCTTTTCCGTAAAAAATCTCATCAGATTTTGCGATTCCTAGAGTAAATGCATTTACTAAAATATTTCCATCGTAACAATCTTCAAAAGTTGTCTCACCACCAATTGTAGGAACACCCATACAGTTACCATAATCACCAATCCCAGCTACAACGCCTCTTAATAAGTGTCTGTGCAGTTTTCCATTCTCATTCTCTTTAGAAATATCTCCAAATCTAATTGCATTTAAGTTTGCAACAGGTCTTGCACCCATTGTAAAAACATCTCTTAAGATTCCACCAACACCAGTTGCTGCACCTTGATATGGCTCAATAAAACTTGGGTGATTGTGGCTCTCCATCTTAAAAACAGCTGCTATCCCATCTCCAATATCAATAACACCAGCATTCTCACCAGGTCCTTGAATTACCCATGGTGCTTTTGTAGGAAATCCATTTAAATACTTTTTACTAGATTTATATGAGCAATGCTCACTCCACATAGCTGAAAAAATACCTATCTCAACAAATGTTGGCTCTCTTCCATCTAATATTTTTAAAATATTTTCATAATCTTCTTCTGTTAATTTATGATCTGCTAAAACTTCTTTTAAATTGTGCATCAAATCTCCTACTTTTTATTTATAAATTCTGTTTGTAAAATAATAAAACATATATCCAAATAAATTGATAAAAGAGCCTAAAAAAAAGAGGCTATATCTATATTTGACTCTTTTATGCTTTTAATTAACTCTATTTTCGAATCTAAACTATCTCTATCAACTTCTAAATCAGAAGCTATCTTAAGTTTATACTTTTTTATTTTTCCATTTGCAAAGAGAGCAAAGATAAAAAAACTCTCTATCAACTCTCTATGTTTAGAATCTTGCAAACGAGTTTTTAAAGTATCAAAACTGTTTAAATCATCTATCTCTATATCAAAAACTCTATGGGTTTTCAGAAGTAAAAATTGCAAATTTGGGTGGTAGTGTCTATTTGAGACAATTGCATAAGCGATAGAGAGCAGAATAAGCTCTTTTGTATCTCTATCTAAACTCTGTAAAAATCTCTTTTTCTGCTCTAACAACTCATCTAAATACAGATATGAAGCTACTCTAAATTTAGCCTCTTTTACAATAAAATAGGTAATTATAGAATCCCAAAATCCAGTTACAGGAGCTGATATATAGTTTATATAAGTTCTAAGTGAATTTGTAGTAATTACACGCCTAAGCAGTGCTTTTAAGATAGCATTTGTAATAATTATTTTGGCTTTGTATAAAATAGCTAACATAATTTTATGTTTTTTATCTATATGCTCATCTAAATCGATTCCAAATAGTTTTGCATTTGGCTCACTTATCTCCAAAACAAGCCTTGAGAGAACATCATCTAAACTCATAACATAGAGATTCTCACTATTTTTAAAATCCAAATTTACACTCTTAGCTATCAAGTTTATTGCAAAAAAACCAAGTTTATATAAAATAAAAATCTCTATGGTAGAGAATATTGCAATAACAAGCAAAAAAATTGAGTATTTCTCAAAAAAATCGTAATCTATTATTAAATTCTCTATATATACAATCGGTAGTGTTAGAGTAAAGCCTACTATAAAGGCAAGTGTAGTTATTAATTGTAGTTTAGAATCTATCTCTTTAAATAGATTTTTTCTATCGAGCGTAGAGGCTTCACTCTCAAAAGTAAAGTGTCTCTTTGCCCAACTAACTAAAAAATTCATAAAAAGAGGACTATTTTACTTTCTCCATATACTCACCCTCTCTAGTATCAACTTTAATTTTATCACCTTCTAAAATATGATAAGGTACATTTACAACAGCACCTGTCTCAAGTGTTGCTGGTTTTTTCCCACCACTACTTGTATCACCTTTAAAATTTGGTGCTGTCTCAGTAATAACAAGCTCAACACTAAGTGGAAGCTCAATAGAGATAGCTTTTTCATTGTGAAATAGAATATCAACAATCATTCCATCTAATAGAAACTTTTCATTATCACCAACTTGATCTGGTGTTAGAGCAATCTGCTCATAATTCTCTGTATCCATAAATTGAAAAAACTCTCCATCATTATATAAATACTGCATTTTTCTATTATCTAAATTTGGTTGCTCACACTTATCACCAGCATGAAAAGTTTTATCAATAACTTTTCCATTTAAAAGTGATTTTATTTTACATCTAACAAAAGCTGCACCTTTTCCAGGTTTTACATGTTGATAATCTGTAATTCTATATGGAGTTCCATCTAACTCTATTCTAAGACCTTTTTTTAAATCACTCATTGAGTAAGCCATAATTACCTCTTTATTTTTATATGTTTTTTTAACAAATTTTAATATTGTCTGAAATTATATTGAATATACTTTGATAAATCTATTAAGATACTAAAGCACTAACTAAATAATAAGGAAATATTCTATAAAATCACAAATAGAAAAGTTAAAAATATAATAAAGTTTTAAATATGGAAAATATAAAGAGCTATTTACTCTCATTTTCACTTATTCTTTTTGGTGTTTTTCTCGAAAAAGGATTTGACTATATTAAAGAGAGTGTAGAGCATGAAAATTTAATATATAAAAAAAACTTACAAAAAAAATTAAAATTAATCGATGAAAAACTAAATAATTTTTATTTACCTCTAAAAAATAAATTAGAAGAATCAAATTTACTATTTTTGGAATATAAAAAAAGATATAGTAATAGTAAAATTATAAAAAGTATAGAGAAATCAATAATTACTCCTGAAATACTTAGATGGCAAAGATATATGTTGTCTGTATTTCAACCTATACATATAAAAATACAAAATATTATTTTCTCAAAAAAACATTTAGCTCTAGAAAAAAATGAGCTTTTATCTAAAAAATTAGAAGAATTCTCTAAACATATTGCTCAATATCAGATTATTTTTTCTCAATGGAGAGATAATGATTTTTCAGAACACTTCTCAATTACAAAATTTCCAAATGATTTAATAGAATATATAAATGAAGATATAAAGCTACTAAAAAAAGAGAAACAAAATTTAATAAATAAACTAGGAGAATAGATGAAAGGTATAGTATTAGCTGGAGGAAGTGGAACAAGACTCTACCCAATCACAAAAGGTATTTCCAAACAACTCACTGCAATCTATGATAAACCTATGATTTATTACCCTATATCTATTTTAATGCTTGCAGGGATTAAAGAGATTCTTATCATAACAACTCCTCATGACCAACCCAACTTTAAACAACTTTTAGGTGATGGAAGTGAATTAGGAGTTACTTTTCAATATATTGTGCAACCAACTCCTGATGGTTTAGCACAAGCTTTTATTTTAGGTGAAGAGTTTATAGGAGATGATGATGTATCTCTTATTTTAGGAGATAATATCTTTTATGGACATGGACTTATTGAACTTCTTAAAAAATCAGTTACAAATGTAAAAAAACATCAAAAAGCTACAGTTTTTGGTTACTATGTAAAAGACCCTGAAAGATATGGTGTTGTTGAGTTTGATAAAATTGGCAATGCTATATCAATAGAAGAAAAACCTAAAAACCCTAAAAGCAACTATGCTGTTGTTGGTCTTTACTTCTATCCAAACTCTGTTATAGAAATTGCTAAAACAATAAAACCTAGTAACAGAGGTGAACTGGAGATAACTACAGTAAATGAAAAGTATTTAAAAGAGGATAATTTAAAAGTAGAGCTTATGGGAAGAGGTTATGCATGGCTTGATACAGGTACACACGAGAGCTTATTGGAAGCTAGTTCTTTTGTTCAAACAATAGAGAATAGACAATCTTTAAAGATAGCATGTCTTGAAGAGATAGCTTATAAAATGGGATATATATCTAGAAAAAAACTTCTTAATTTAGCTAAACCTCTCTCTAAAAATCAATATGGTCAATATCTTATCAATATAGCAAATCAATAAAAAAGAGTAATATAGTGCAATTTACTAAAACTAATATACCAGATATTATAATTATAGAGCCGAAAGTTCATGGAGATAAACGAGGATATTTTATGGAAACATTTAAAAAGGATACTTTAGAAGAGTTTTTAGGCTATAAAATAGAATTTTGCCAAGATAATGAATCTAAATCTTCTAAAGGTGTCTTAAGAGGTATTCATTATCAACTACCTCCATTTGCACAGACAAAGTTAGTAAGAGTAATAAAAGGTAGAGTATTAGATATAGCTGTTGATATTAGAGTTGGTAGTCCAACATTTGGAAAACATATTGCAATAGAATTAAGTGAACAAAATAAAAAACAGTTATTAATACCTAGAGGGTTTGCTCATGGATTTATTGTTTTAAGTGATGAAGCTATATTTTCATATAAAGTTGACAACTACTATAATCCTAAACATGATAGAGGAATTTTATTTAATGACAAGGATTTAAATATTAATTGGAAACTACCTGATAACGAAATTCAATTATCAAGTAAAGATAAAATTCAACCTAAATTAAGAGATAACACTGAACTATTTGATTCTAAAGTTAACTATTATGAATAAGCCAAATATTCTAATAACAGGTGCTAATGGTCAATTAGGTAGTGAAATTAGAGAGCTATCAGAAAAATATATTTATAATTTCTTTTTCACTTCAAAAGACAACTTAGATGTAACTTGTACAGAAAAGATAAAAAACTTTATTGAAAAAAACAGAATTGATACTATTATAAATTGTGCTGCCTATACAGCTGTTGATAAAGCTGAAGAAGAGATAGAAATTTCAAATAAAATCAATCATTTAGCTGTAGAAAATTTAGCATTAATTGCTAAAGAGAAAAAAATAAAGTTTATCCATGTCTCAACAGATTATGTTTTTGATGGAACAAGCTCTAAACCCTATAATGAAGATGGTATAACAAATCCACAAACAACTTATGGTAAAACTAAACTTGATGGAGAAAATAAAATATTAAAAGTAGACTTACCAAACTCTATCATTATTAGAACCTCTTGGGTATATAGTTTTTATGGGAAAAACTTTTTAAAAACAATTATAAACTTAGCAAAAACAAAAAATAAAATCAGTGTAATATACGACCAAGTAGGTACGCCTACTTATGCAAAAGATTTAGCAAAAACAATACTTGACATAATTCCTAAAATTAATAATAATAAAACAGAAATATTTCATTATTCAAATGAGGGAGTAACAAGTTGGTTTGATTTTGCTAAAGAGATTATATATATAAATAAACTTAATTGTAAAATTAATCCAATTGAGACAAAAGATTATCCAACTTTAGCCAAAAGACCTCACTACAGTCTGTTAAATAAAAATAAAATAAAAACAGAATTTAAAATAGATATTCCTTACTGGAAAGATAGTTTAAATGAGTGTTTAAAAATACTCAAATATAATACTAAGCTAGAGGAATAAATATAATACCCCAAGAAATATAATACCCCAAGAAAAATATACAGAAAAAATAGAATATTAATTCCTGAAAAGTTAAAATAATCAAAGAAAATTTAGGGGGATATATTAAAATGAGTAGAAAGCGAACAAGATATAGTA
>Ga0193959_1000010_pt1 | contig 96494 bp, 85 predicted proteins | sample FB_2_MG_FD_140333 | JGI IMG/M metagenome (GOLD analysis project Ga0193959, IMG submission 140333) | Microbial mat bacterial communities from the Broadkill River, Lewes, Delaware, United States - FB_2_MG | ecosystem: Environmental > Aquatic > Freshwater > River > Microbial mats | place: USA... | reverse complement strand
CTCTTTATAGGAATAGATTTTAATAATACTATCAGAATCAATATCTTTTAAAATCTCAAACTCATGTTTATAGTGTTCTAAATCTGTTGAAGTTGGATACTCTTTTTTTAAAAACTTGATAATAACGCTTCTATTATCGCTATCTCTTATAGCACGGCTTACAACAGTATTGCTGTTTTCATAAATATTTTTAACTACTTTATAATTTGAAATATTAAACATATTAACCCCGATTCTTTTAGATATTATTTTGAAGCTTATAATACTAGCTTTTATTTATAAATTTACAATGAAAAACTTAAAATAGTAAAAAAGAGTTATTAAACTATATATTATTGTTAATTTAACAAAAATTACAATAATTTAAATTGAAATTATATAGTAAAGTTAAAACTTTACTATATTTTAAGTGATTAAAAAATAATATTTTGACTCTCTCCTGAGAGTGCTTCGGCACACTTCAAGCCTGAAATAACGGTTGCTTCAATACAACCTACATTTAAAAACCCATTATCTACCCAATCACCAGCTAAATAGATATTTTTAAAATCACTCTCGTGAGCTTTTAATCTATATTGATTTGTATCTGCAACTGAGAGTGAATATCTCTCTGCTGGATCAATATTTGCTCTAAAGTATTGCCAATCAAATCTTTTCACACCGCTATTTGGTTCTGTATCAAAATATAAACTCCAATCAATTTCGCCATCTTTTTTAATATTACTCCAAAGCCCCTCTGCATTATCTTTAGTCCAGCTTAGAGCATGAGCTTTTACTTTTGCCAATACCTCTGCTGGATAGTTATGGTCACTCTCTGGAGGAAAAGGGTTTTCTCCATCTTCTAGTGTTCCACAAAAATAACCAACATTTAAAGGCTCATCAGCTCCGTTCCAATCCTCTGTTTTTAGAGTCTGGCTCATATCAGCCCAAGTATTAAATCGCTGTACATAAGCATCTAAAATAGTTGACTGCTCTTCCCAACCAAGCCCTTTTAAATCGACATTGAACCAATTTTGCATTGCAAGAGTTCTAACAGATTGACCATAAGTGACCATATCACTCCACGATTTACTCTTAGATGCTAACTCTTTTGAGATGAAATCTAAAGCAGTAATTGGAATACCACAAATAACCTCATCAAAATCTACACCCTTTTGAAGTGTTAGATTCTCAACTCCAGCCCAATCAGCCCACATAGATTCTAAATTTATATTTCTATCTTTAAGCTCTTGCCCTTGAACTATCTGGTCAAAATTTGGTGTACTAGGCCAACAAGGTAAACCCTTCACATCAACTAATGGGTTATACTCTTGTGATGGGTCTTTTAAATCGACTTGTTTATTTATCAAAATCGAACTAATTTCTGAGCCATCTTCGTTTGGAATTAAATCTGTAACTCTATGGAAAAACTCAAACTTAACACCTCTTCGTTTTAAGACTTGATAAAATGGTGTAAATACAACATCACCCATTCCCGATTGCATTTTCCACATAATAGCACCTTTGTATTCAAAAACCATCAAAAGCATACTATGCAGAGCTACTCCAGCTGAAATATTTCCCTCTCTTGTAGGCTCTTGGTCTCCTGTTATCCCCTTTGGATAAGCTAGAGCTAAATCGTAAAAAGCTCTAATAGGAGCAAAATATACAACTCTATCTGGTGCTCCATGAGACTTCAACCACGCTCTAAAATCTAAATTATCAATTACATCAAAACCTTTAAAGATAACACCATCTAAAATCATACCTTTGATACAATAGATAGAGAACTCTATTGAACTAATAATTCTACTAATTGTATAGTCTATATCTGATGTTAAAATCTCTTCAATCTCTTTTAAAAGATGCTCAAATGCATGAATTAAATCTTTTATATATTTAATATCTTTTTTTAAATCAAGTAATCCAAAGAGTTTATCCAAAATTTTTAAGTGTCTACCACCTCTTCTTAAATTACTTTTATGAAAAATATCCTCATCAACTGATAAAAGCTTAACAAGAGGTTTCATCTTCTCGTGAATATCTCTCTCTTTATCATCTTTAATATGAAAATGCTCAATATCCTCTACTCTAGAGATAATCCACTTAACAGCTACTTTTATATAATCAAATGGAGAAAAGCACTCTCTTTTATCAACTTCACCAGGTACTTTTGAGTTTTCAGGAAAATCTATATACCAGTTTTTCCACTCATCTTTATAAAAATCTTTTACAGTAATAAAACTATGTTTTTTAAAAGCATCATCGATAGTAGCAAGTGGTGCTGTTTGCTCTCTGCCAAGCTCTTCATAACAAGCTCTCATTGCACGAAAAGAGTTATCATAAAATCCAAGCCAAACATGAATTCCATGCTCTTCGATTCTCTCTCCTAGCTCCGCATTTCTCCCACTAGCTCCCTTTCCTCCAAGCCTCCAACCAAGCTGATAGAGAGTAATATCATACTTCTCTTGCCAATTTGCATCAGAAGTTAAAGCAAACACTGAACTTAACGAACCTATACCACCACCTAAAACTGCTATTTTTTTCTTACTCATAAAAACTCCTTTATAAAGATTAAGAGATTTCAACTCCATTATCTAGCTCAAAACTAAAATCTAACCAAAAACCAAAATCTGTAACACATTTTCCATCTGGCATATCAAAACCAAACTCTTCAATAAGTGGATAGTTTGCCAAAGCCTCTATTTTTATCTCAAACTCTCCATCTAAAAAACCTCCACTATTAAAGTGTGTAGGCTCTGCATCTGCCTCGATAATTGCTTGATAACAAGCTAAGCTACTATCTGTGGCATCTCTGAACTGTTTTAAAAATATCATTGGAACTTTTGGACTAAATAGTTTTATTAGATGGTCTAAAAAACTACTCTCAAGCTTCTCTAGTAGAAAATGCTCTCTATCTATAATTTTTTCAATTAATTCAAAAATAGATTTTTTATGCTCCCCATCGCTCCATGTAGATTTGCTAGGTTTTGATAAATTTTTAACAGATATTAGAGGAAAAATCTCAGCTAAAGAATCTCTACTGAACTCTTTAAAGCCTAAAGTGCTCATATTAAACTCTGGATTATAGATAGCTGTCGGCTTAGAGTTGAAAACTGCTTGAACTTTATTAAATCCATAAACCTCTCTACCAGCTAACATCGCAAACGAATTATCTAAAAATAGGTGAGGTAAAAAGACACCTATTCCAACAGGAATATCAACAATGCCCTTTTTAAATTTCCCAACTACTACCCAAAAAGCCACTTCACTCTCTTGTACATAACCTATATCAGCTTGAGATGGAGCTTTTGACCTCCCTTTCATATCAGCATAAGTTAAAACTACATAACTTGAAATTGGTCTATACTCATACTCACTTAAGATAGAGTTTAAATACTTATCACACATCGCTTTTAATTTAGATTTATCAGCTTTTAAAAAAAAGCCCGAAATATTTACATCTTCAAATCCAAATGGTGCTTTAAAAACTGGTAACCCTCCAACTCCTTCGATATAGTCAGGTTTAGACATTGTTATACTCCTTTAAAATTTATATTTAAGCTGAACTCCTACTAAATCCATATCAACATGCATCTCCCCATCTAACTTCTCACCATAAGAGCCGTCTAGTTTGACATTTTCTGTCTCAAAAAAGACATGTGTATATCCAAATGCAATATCAATATCATTTGAGTAGTTATACTCCCCCCCTAGACTGAGCCAGAGCATATCATCAGCTGGAACAGCTGGGTCGTATGTTTTACCATCAATTGCACTCTCTTCATAAGCTATACCCATTTGATAGTTAAGCTTAGGACTATACCTATAATCAAGCCCTAGAGCGTATCTAAAAGTATCGTGCCAATCACGCCTAGTTACTAAATCATCTTGTGCTGAGTTATCAAACTTAATTCTAGTCTCTTTATATCTACTCCATTTTGTATAAGTAATATCACCCATAAGAGCTAAGTCTGAATTTAATTTATGATAGGCACTAACCATAACCCTAGCAGGTAACCTAATAGGAACATTAACCTTAGAATCTGTAAAGAGTGGATTAAATGCTGAAACACCTGCTGGATTTGAAAAGTCAGCCTTACCTCTTAAATCGTGGTCAACTTTAGAGCGATATGATAATCCAAATCTAGTATCGCTACTTAACTTATATAGTAATCCTAAATTAAAACCGTAGCTTATATCATCTGCCTTAACCTCTAAAAATCCATCACCCTTTTGAATCTCATTAATTGAGAGATTTTCACAACTTTGTGAATCTAGCGATGCTAAACAGATAGCACTATAATCGATTTTACTACTTAAAACACCTCTGAAATATTGAACACTAAGACCAGCACCAATCGATAAATTATCGTTTACCTTATAAGCGATTGAAGGATTTATATCTAGTGTTAAAATAGATGCTTTTACAACAGAGTATCGTCCCATCCAACCACTATCATAATCAGCTGTTAAACCATAAGGCGAGTGAATTCCAAGCCCAAAGCTAAGAGTATCTGTTAACTCTTTTGCATAAAATATACTAGTAGCTAGTGCAAATACTCCAGCCTCTCCACCTTCACCTCCGCTTATCTTCTGACCTGTTGCATCAACAGTAGCTCTATCTTTAAACTTCACAGATGGAGCAAAAAGTTTTGATGAAATTAAAAATTGATTACCAATTTCTGTTAAACCAGCTGGGTTTGTATAGATTGTAGTTGCATCTTTTGCTAAAGCAGCCCCACCAGAGCGTGCATCTGATAAAGCACCGTTATATTCACCAATAGAGAACCCCGACCCATACATAACTTGTGATAAAAAAATTGAAATTGTTAAAAACTTACCCCTTAGACCCATTTACTTCCCTAGTTAATTTTTTTTTACTTTTTTTAAATAATTTATTTTTTAATAAATTAAATCAAAATTGATTAATTATAACCCTAAATTGTAAACAAAAGGTTGTTTTCTCCTATTTTCATCTATTTTTTATATAAGATGTAATTATTTGTTATCAATTAAAGATATTTTTTACCATTTTTGAGAAAAAACTATTAATAAGCAGAAATAAATCTCTTTTTATATAGCATTTGAAAAAATTTTAAGAGAAAAAATGAGACTAATAGAAAAATTAAAAGAGAAGACAGGTTTAAAAGAGAATCATATAGAGAATATTTTAAAGCTTTTAGAGGAAGGCTCTACGATACCATTTATCGCTAGATATAGAAAGGAGTTAACAGGCTCAAGCACAGATAAAGAGCTTAGAGATTTTTATGAGATATATATCTATCAAAAAGAGTTACTAGAGAAAAAAGAGGATATTAAGAGACTGATAAAAGAGAGGTCAAATTTAACACCAAAACTAGAGCGAGAGATAGATTTAGCAGATACAAAAACAAAACTAGATGATATTTTCAGACCATTTAAAGAGAAAAAAAATACAAGAGCCAAAAAGGCGATAGATTTAGGGCTAGAGCCTTTAGCAAATCTACTTGAGAGATTAGATAAAAATAGTTTTGAGAGCAAAGCAAAAGAGTTTGTAAATGATAAAGTAACTCTAAAAAATGCAATTGATGGAGCTAAAGATATTGTAGCAGAGCGATATAGCGACGATGCAAAAGAGAGAGAAATTCTCAAAAAATATATCTTAAATCGTGCATCAATCGAGACAAAAGCGACTAAAAAATTCCAAGAAAATGGAGCTTTTAGACTATATAAAGAGCATAGTGAGAAGTTAAAATATATCCCATCGCATAGATTTTTAGCGATAAAGAGAGCTGAGAGTGAAAAAGAGATAAGTCTAAAACTGAACTATAATATAGATAATATAAAGAGTGATATAGAGCATTTTTGGGTAAAAAATATTCAAAATGAGCATCTGAAATTAGCCTATTTTGATGGCTTATCAAGACTTCTACTCCCATCGATTGAGCGAGAGATTATCTCAAATATAAAAGAGAACTCCGATAAAAAAGCGATAAATCTCTTTGGTGAAAATCTAAAAGCTCTGCTTTTAACTCCACCTGTAAAAAATCGAACTATTTTAGGATTTGACCCAGCCTATCGAACGGGATGTAAATTAGCTATTATCGATTCAAATGCTAAATATTTAGATTCGCTTATTATCTACCCAACCCCTCCACAGAGCAAAATCGAAGAGGCAGAGCAGAAATTATTAAAATTTATAGAAAAATACAGCATAGATATTATCGCTATTGGAAATGGAACAGCTTCGAAAGAGTCTGAAAAATTTGTTGCAGATTTTATTCAAAAATATAGTTTAAGAACCTCTTTTGCAATCGTAAGCGAAGCTGGAGCATCTGTCTATTCAGCCTCAAAACTAGCCTCTAGCGAATATCCCGATTTAGATGTGACAATCAAAGGTGCAATCTCTATCGCCTCTCGTGTGCAAGACCCGATGGCTACATTTGTCAAAATCGACCCAAAATCGTTAGGAATAGGGCAGTATCAACACGATGTAAATCAAAAAGAGTTAAACCAAAAACTAAACAACACAACTGAAGATGTTGTAAACTCTATCGGTGTGGATATAAATACAAGCTCTTACAAACTCCTCTCTTTTGTAGCTGGAATCAGTGAAAAGTTAGCTAAAAACATAGTCGAAGATAGAGATAAAAATGGAAAATTTGAGACAAAAATCGACTTAAAGAGAGTAAAAGGGTTAGGAGCAAAAGCTTTTGAGCAGTGTGGAGGATTTATAAAAGTGCTTGATTCTAAAAATATTTTAGATAGCAGTGCAATTCACCCCGAGAGTTTTCATATCGCAAAATATATATTAGAAAATTTTGAAATAGAAAAAATCGATATAAGAGATGAAGAGATTCTAACAAAAATAGAGCAGAACTCATTTACAAAAAAAGATAGAAAATTAAAAGGAAAAACAACAATAATCGATATTATCAACGATTTAAAAAAGCCAAACTTTGATATTAGAGATAAGTTAACAAAACCTATTTTTAGGCAAGATATTTTAGATATAAAAGATTTAAAACTAAACGATAGATTGAGTGGAGTTATACGAAGCGTTGTCGATTTTGGTGCTTTTATCGATGTTGGACTTAAAAATGATGGCTTTATCCATATATCTGAAATATCAGAAACAAGAATAAAGCACCCACTAGAGAGATTATCGGTAAATGAGCAGTTAACAAATCTAAAAGTGATTAAAATCGACCTAGAGAGAGGAAAAGTATCACTTAGTTTAAAGAGTTAGAAGATAGATTCTTTATCTTTTACTTTTCATAAATCTCTATAACATCTTTCTCTGTAAACTCTCTATTTACTGATATTACTTTTTGATTTTTAAACTCTGTTAACTCATTAAACTCTTTCGAAAACATCTCTTTTCCAATCGATTCAGATTTTAAAATACCATTCTTTAAATTTTCAAAACTTTGATTTAAAACTGCACAAATCGATTTCCAATCTGCATAAAAATACTCTTGCAGTAATGGAACAATTTTATATATAAAAATCTCTTTTAGTTCATTAAATTTCAAATTACTATTATCTTTATCAAACCCTTTTGGTAAAAAATAAGAGTGTCCAATTTGATAATTTTCATTTTTTAAAATAGAGATTCTACCATTTATCATTTTTAATAACTTATCAAGCTCTATGTTACTACTCTCTACTTTTATGTTTTTTAATACTTCATAATTTGGCATACACTCTACAAACTCAAATCTTCGTCTAAGAGCAATATCAAGCATTGCTAAAGATTTATCAACTGTATTCATAGTTGCAATAATATATAAATTATCAGGTACTTTTAACTTTTGAGGATTACCTTTTTTATCTTTAGAGTATGGAAGATTTATACTCATCTCATTTTCAGCTCCTATCCTCTTATCCTCCTCTATCAAAGTAAAAAGCTCTCCAAAAATAGCTGATATATTTCCTCTATTAACCTCATCAATAATTAAAACATAATTGTAATTACTATTTTTTATAGCCCTATTGCAAAGCTTTTTAAAAACTCCATCTTTTACTCTATACTCTATCTCTCCCTTTGCATTTGTTTCAGGAAAAATTCCTTCAATAAAATCTTGATAAGAGTAGTTTTGATGAAAAGTAATAGTTTCAATCAGAGGGAAAGCTCTATAATTGATAATATCTTCTTTTTTCAAATCTCCTAAATATCCTTTATATTTTGGTATTTGAAAAATTGTATCTATATCATAATTTACATCATTTATATGCTTCATCAACTCATTAAAAGTAGAATCCGTCTTACTATGTCCATCTATATTTAACTCTGAATTTGATAACTCTTTAAAACTAAGCTCACTTTTTAATATACTCTCTTTAGAGTATAATTTAGCCTCTCTTGTTTTACCTGTCCCTGCTGGTCCAAAAAATATTTTATTTAAATTTTTCATTATTATTATCCTATTTTTAAAACTTAATATCTGTAAATTTATCACCAATTGTATTAAATCTATCATTACTATTTAAATATCCATTTTGAGAGTATAAAATCTTAGAAATTTTATCTCCTAAAGATATATATTTGACTCTATTATCTTTATATAATTTTTCTAAAATAACTGTATCATTTGCATATTTATCAAACAGATACTCTGCTGTATTAATACTTTTTTTAAAATTTTCAGATATATGTGCAATTAATGTTTCATCTCTTTCAAACTGATAAAACTCTTCTAATCGTGCCAATTTGTCGAGAATACTTTCAACAAACTCCAAATCAAATTTACTATTTTTAGAACTTATATTAAAAGATAAATTAATCAATACAACTTCGTTTTTACAATAGCATGATAATACTTTTACAATATCTTCATCATTAGTCAATTTTGCTATAATAGACTTTAATCTATCAAAATATTGATTTTTAATATATACCATACCTAAAATACTGTTTTTAGGTAACTTGTAAAAATTTTTCTCTATAAAACTAATTAAAAAATTTAATTCATTAAAATTATTTCTTTTACAAATAGCTTCTATTTTTTCTTTATATATAAAATCATTAAAATATAGGTCAAAAAACTCTAAAGTTGATACATCAAAGTTACTATTGTGTATCAACTCCTCTATAACTTCCATCTCTTCATCAGTTGATAATAGATAGGCTATATTTTTATCAACTAGTTTTAAATTCATTGAAGCTAAAGTAATTTTAAACTCTTTTTTTAACTCTTCATGTTTTAAATCTAAAATTAAATATTTCAATACTTCATAATCTAGTTTTTCTAACTTATCAAAATCTTGCGATAACTCTTCAAGTTCTAAAAATGTCATTTTTTTAATGTCTTCTAAATTTAAGCTTTTATTATCTTTTTTAATTGCAGTAATATCAATCTCTTTTTTTATCTCTATTGTATTATCTATTAAAATATTTTTTTCTAAAAAATTTAAATATGAAGACAATAAATTATCAATACTATTTTTATCTAATTCATCTAAAATAAAATTTTGTAAATTATCTAAACTAAACTTCTCATTTAATACTTTTTTTATTTCAGAAAAAAAGTTATTTAATTTAGTTGAATTTGTATTTTCAATAATCTCCTCTAATTTTTCATTTAATCTACTTAAAATATCATTTTCTATTTGATAGGTTGTTAAGCAATAAAATATTTTCTCTTTTTGCATTTCTGTATAAACTAAATAAAACTCTTTTGATAGGTTGTTAAGCAATAAGGAAGTTTCTAAAATATTAAAGTAATCTCCTCTCAACATATCATTTCTTTTTTTTGTATTAAAGTCTTTAGAGTAGTTTTTAATATTTTTTGTAATATCTTTTATCATAAAAAGAAACTCTTTTTCATCTTTAGATAAAAGAGTTATGATATTTGAATCTATTTTTTTATTTAATATATTTTTTAACTTTTTAAAATCACTATTTTTTTTGATATTTTTATTAGATAAACAAGATAATTTTAATTGATATAACAAAACTAAGTTTTGGTAAATATCAAATAGAGCTAAATTTCTATTATTACTATCAAAATAACTTAATAAAATCTCTTCTACTTTTAATAAATTTTCTTCAAACAATTCTAAATCTAAATCATCTTTTTTATCAAAGTTTTTCAAAAAATATCTATAATTATTACTCTCTTTAATTCTATCAAAAATATCCTCTTTGTTTTTAATACTAAGTCCTAAAATAGCACTCATAGTATTTAGAGGAGTTTTCCCATCTCCTGAATATAGCTCTTTCCCTCTATTCCATATTTCACTAGCTGTTAGAGGTTTATTATCATTTTCTATTAATACTTTTTTTGCAATTTGAGGAAAAGTTAATTTATCACTTTCACTATTTTGCTCAATAGACTCTATCTCATCTATTTTCTCTTCTTTTAAAACTAGTTTATCTTTTTCTATCTCAAAAAAGCTATTTTGTAACTGCTCCCAATCTTTTGAAAAATCTAAAGCCAATACTTTAATAGATTTATTACTCTCTAAAAAAGGTAAAAACTTAAACTCACTTGAAATATCTTCACTATTTTTTGGAACTATGAAATAACCATTTAGTTGATTAGAATTTGTATAGTTCATATAAGAGCTTAATTGCCAAAAATCACTAGCGTATAAGCCTAAAAGATTTTTTTCATCTTTTAACATTTTCCATTTAGCTTCAACTACACCTATCTCTTTCTCTTTAGAATCTAACAAAACAAAATCTGGTCTTGCTATAACTTTTTTTGAGCTATCTTGCAATTGATAAATATCAATACTTTTTTGCTCAATAAAATCTATACTATTTCTTTTAAATTGATAAGCTATAAATTTTTCAAAAAGCTCATTCATATCAAAAAGAATTGACCAAAAGTTATTAGGATTAATATCCGATGTAAAAGGGGTTAAATTACTCATAATAGATTTTAGTTGAATAAAAAGAGACTCAAATCTATCATTTGTCCTATCAAAACTTACCATATCAAATAAATTTAAGTTAAAATTTATAAATTCTATCTCATCTAAAATAAATAGAATCTCTCTAAAAATAGATTTCACTCGATATGAAATATCAACTTTATTTAATAAGATATAAATAGCACTTTTAAAAACTTTCATAAGTAGATTATTTTTACTATATTCAAAAAACTCACTAACAAACCTACTTTTATCTATTAGGTTCTCTCTTAAGTTTTTATGAGCTAAAAATCTACCTTTTATAAAATGTAAATTCTCTTCCCTCTTTTCATAATTAAAATTTAATCCTACTTGCAACTCAAGCAGTAAATTTTTTGCAAATAGATAGATAAAAACCTCAATAAGAGGCATCGTTTTTATCTCATTACTAGATTTAGAATCATTTAAATGTAAAAACTTAACACTATCTGAACATACTAGCATTTTTATAAAAATCTCTCTAGAGTTTTTTATAGATTCTATTAAGTTTTCACTATCTAAGTTTGAAAATTTAGGCAAAATCTCAATAATAAGAGAGTTTTCTAAATAAATCGAACCTACAAAATGTTTTACTCTGACTTTATCTCTACGAATATCAAAAACATACTCTTTTTTGTCTTTCTCATTTTTAAAATCTATATCATATAATAAACTTTTATCTTTAAAACTAATAATATTTTTTTCAACATTTCGTTTTTCCGAAACACTAATATATTGATGTTCTCTTACTGTTAATATTTCCATTTTGTAATTTTACAATTAAAAAATTTATTTAAACTAAAAATCACAAATATTAATTTAAACAAAAAAAATTTCTCACTTGATTTAAAGATTTATAAAGAATCAAAACTATAAACTTATCACCGCTAAAACTTATTTTTATTATTAACAATCAATATAATAAGTCCTTTAGTGGTCTATTTTATTTATCTATTTACTAATTTTAAAATTTTAGTAAATTTTTATTTTATATTTTAATAAAGGCTAAATTGTGAATACAGTATTAACGATTGCAGGAAGTGATAGTTCCGGTGGTGCCGGTATACAAGCAGATTTAAAAACATTTGAAGCATTTAAATGTTTTGGATTTAGTGCAATAACTGTCTTAACAGCCCAAAACACAAATGGTGTTAATGATATTTTTGAAATCTCTCCTAACTTTTTAAAAAATCAACTAAAAGCGATAGAGGAAGATTTTAAAATAGATGCTATAAAGGTTGGAATGCTCTACAATAGTGAAATTATAGAGATTGTATATGAGTTTTTAAAATCACAAAATAGCAAAATTGTACTAGACCCTGTCTCTATCTCAAGAGCTGGTTCAAAACTACTAAAAGATGATGCTTTAAAATCTCTTACAAAACTCTTTAAGATAGCAGATATTATTACACCAAATCTATATGAGAGTATCCACTTTTTGGATTTAGAGATAGATGATGTATCTAATTTTGAAAAAATCCTAAAAAAGTGTGAAATTTTTTACAATAAATATAGAACAGCCATCTATATTAAAAATATAAAACTAAAAAAAGATATTGCAACAGATTTACTATTTGATAGAGATAACTACTCTCTATTTGAAACACCTCTATTAAATAGCTTTAATACTCATGGGACAGGCTGTACACTCTCCTCTGCTATAAGTGCGAACTTGGCAAAAGGCAAGAGTCTTACAGAGGCAATCGATATATCAAAACAGTTTATCCTAGAGGCTATAAAAAATGCTCCCGATTTAGGGGCTGGAAATGGTCCAATAAATCATAGAAAAGCTAGTGAAGCGATAGGAGAGAAATATGCCTAAATTAAAAGGATTGTATGCAATTACAGATGAGATTCTAACGCCAAATAGTACAATTTTAAAACAACTAGAGGAGGCTCTAAAAGCTGGAGTTGATATAGTTCAACTACGAGATAAAAGTAAAAAAGATAGTGAAATTTTTAATTTAGCTAGAGAGATTAAAGATTTATGCTCTAACTTTGAAGCAACTTTTATTATTGATGATAGGCTAGAGTTAGCTAAAGAGATAGATTGTGATGGTATACATATTGGTAAACACGATATAGAGTTTGATAAAGCTAGAGCTATTTTAAAAGATAAAATAGTTGGCGTCTCTTGTTATGCAGATGTACAAAAAGCAAAAAAGATGCAAGAGGCTGGGGCTGATTATGTAGCTTTTGGCTCATTTTTTCCATCTCCAACTAAGCCAAACTCAGCTGTAATAAAAAAAGAGACTCTTAAGATTGCAAAACAGAAACTATCGATTCCTATCTGTTCAATTGGTGGGATAAATATAGATAATGTAAAAGAGATTAGTTCAGATTCTGATATGGTAGCTGTTGTTAGTGATATTTGGAGAGCAAAATCGATAAGCGATAGAGTAAATGAGTATAAAAAAATATTAGAAGGGGTAAATTATGAAAATTAAAGTAGCACTAGAGTGGTTTTTAAATCCTGACCATATTCCATTGATTATAGCAAATAATAAAGGTTGGTTTAGAGATGCTGGTTTAGAGGTTGAAATTATAGAGCCAAAAGAGCATTATGATGGCTTTAAAGCTCTAAGAGAAGGTGAGATAGATTTAGCTATCAATGAGCCTTTGCATCTAATCGAACAGCACTTTGATGATATGCTCTCTCTAGGCTGTTTTTTTGAGACAAAAGGGGGTGTTATGCTAAAGAAAGAGGCGATAACATCTATGCTAAATGGGGAAAAAATCAAAATAACAACACCTGTATCAAACAGTATTACAAACTCTATCGGTTTTGAGATATTAAATCGCTACTGCCAAAAGAGAGAGTTTGGTTTAAAACGAGAAAATGTTGAATTTTGTGAAACTGACTTTTATCACATAAAAAATCTAAAAGATGGCTTTGACGGAGCTTGGCTCTGCTTTGATAATTTCGAAGGAGAAGAGGCAAAGAGTGAGAATTTAGATGTACTATTAATCGATAGTAATTTAGCAAAATATCCAAACTTTAGTGCATTGGAGTTTTATGGAAGAAAAAGTGGTTACAGCTCAAATAAAGAGAGTTTTGATAAATTTTTAGAGATAGTATCTAAAGCTGTAACATATACAAAAGATAATTTAGATGAGGCGAAGAATCTCTATTATGAATACTCTAAAGAGAGTAAAAGTGAATTAATGGATAGCATAATAGAATCAACTAGTGGTTATTTGATTGAAAATATAGTTTCAGATAGCAAAAAATGGAGCGACTTACATAAATTTTTGGTAGATTTAAAAGTCTCAAACTTATCAGAAGCTGACTATAGAGCCTCTTTTTTAGATAGAGACTAAATTTTATAATGGTTATCTGGTTTAGACGAGATTTAAGAGTTGAAGACAATAGAGCTTTGGCTCTTGCTAGAGGTAGAGTTTTACCTATTTTTATATTTGATAAAAATATTTTAGATAAATTGGAAAAAGAGGATAAGAGAGTAACTTTTATCTTCAATAGAGTAGAGATACTAAAGAAAAATCTAAAAAAGATAGGATTAAACTTAACTATCTTTTTCGCTAAACCAATCGATGTTTTTGAATATCTAAAATCACAAAACCTAACTAAAGCAGTAGCTTCAGTTGATTTTAATGAGTATTCAAAAACTAGAGATAACCAAATATCAAACTTAATCGATTTAGAGTTAATAAATGATAGTTTTATATTTGAACCAAATGAGATTTTAAATCAAAACGGAAATATATATAGAGTCTTTACTCCGTTTTACAAAAAAGTATTAGAGAGTTTTAATGAGAGTTACTATTTAGAGTATAGAGAAGAGGAGTTAAAACTAATAGATTTTGACTTTGAAAATTTAATGGAGATAAGAGGGGATAAAATCTACAAAAGAGAAATCTCTTTAAAATCTCTAGGCTTTAAAAAAGCCAATATTCCAACTTTTATAGAAAACAACCCTATTGATAGTTTAAAAAGTTTTAAAAATAGTCTAAATAACTACACTAAAGAGAGAGATTACCCCTCTTTAGACTCTACTTCAAAACTCTCTACTCACCTTAGATTTGGTACTATTTCGATTCGATATATCTTAAGAGAGTTAAAAGAGTATCAAAACTCAAATATAAAAGTAAACAGTTTTTTCAGGCAGTTAATTTGGCGAGAGTTTTTCAATCTAATTTTTGAGACATTTCCCCATACAAAGAGAAAAAACTTTTTAGATATAGAGATTCCTTGGGAAAATGATGAAGATAAATTTCAAACTTGGACTAAAGGGGAGACGGGAGTTCCAATAGTTGATGCTGGAATGAGAGAGTTAAATAGTACAGGATATATGCACAATCGTTTAAGAATGATAGTCAGCTCATTTTTAGTAAAAGATTTAAGAGTTGCTTGGCAAAAGGGAGAGCGATACTTCTCTAAAAAACTTTTAGATTATGAACCAAGCTCAAATGTTCTATCTTGGCAATGGGCAAGTTCCATTGGCATCGATGCTGTGCCATATTTTAGAATATTTAACCCATATCTACAATCAAAAAAATTTGATAGAGATGGAATCTATATAAAAAGCTGGATAGAGGAGCTAAAAGATACCCCTAGCAAACATCTACATAATGAAGCTTTTTTAATGCAATATAGAATCAAAAACTATCCAACACCTATAATAGAGCATAAAAGAGAGGCTAATTTAACTAAAGAGATATTTAAAAAAGCTTTCTCAAAAAAGTAGCTAAATTGAGTTATTTATAGCTTTTCTACTTTTATTTAAACTCTATTAAAACAACCTCTCTTTACTATATCCCCATCTAAATTATATTTCAAAAAATCAACCACTCTCTCATAAGCGTATAGATTAATTTCGCTCGTTAGCGTATATTTGGCAACTACCTCACCTTTACTATTTAACTCTTCATACTCGCTTATCTCCACATCAACACTGCCTTTTAACTCATTTCGTTGCTCAATTAGCTTAAGCTTATTTCCAGCTATAATGCTTAACTCTCTGTATAGTAACTGATTTTGTTCTATCTCTGACATCTATTTTTCCTTAAAGTTTTTTAGGCTCTATTTTAACAAAAATCAAATAATATAGTGAAACACCTATAAAATAAAGTGTTTGTCATTACCCAACTTGATTGGGTAATCTATCTTAATATTTAAAAAAGATGGATACCCGTATCAAGTACGGGTATGACTTAACAATATAATTAAAATTAAATATTGCAATTTACATAGTTTCTGCTATACTCTAAATAATTTGACTAATTCTCTCAATCCCCTCTCTTATCTGAGTTTTGCTAGAGTTTGTGAAGTTAAATCTAATCGTACTATTATCAGCTCTATCGATATAAAACTCACAACTAGGCACAAAAGCAACACTATTTTTAAGAGCTTTTTGAGCTAATTTTTTTGTCTCTATATTTTTAAGCTCACCATAGATAAACATACCACCTTTAGGGTTATTAAATTGAAAATTTGGTAAATTTTTTCTCAACTCTTTTACAAAAAAGCTACATCTATCCTCATAATCATCTCTAATAGTTTTTAAGTGATTCTCAAAACTATTATGCTCTAAAAAATCGGCAATAATGTATTGAGAAATCCCACAAGATTGTAAATCCATAGCCTCTTTAATACTTAAAAGTTTAGATATTAATTTCCCATCAGCTCTAATCCAACCGATTCGTAAATTTGGTGCTAAAACTTTAGAGAATGAGCCTAAATGAAAAGAGTTTTGAGGCAAATAGCTTGAAATTGTTCTATTTTTTGCTTCAAAAAATAGCTCTTTGTAAGCCCCATCTTCGATTAAATAGCCACCTTTTTTTGAGATTATTTCACCTATCTGCTCCCTCTTGGTTTGAGAGTAACAGATTGTGCTAGGGTTTTGAAAATCGGGATTTAAATATGTCAAGTTTTTAAATTTAGCCTCAAACTCACTTAAATCAACTCCATCACTTAAAAGTTTAGCCGTATCTATCTCCATTTTGTTTAACTTAAAAATATTTATAGCACCTAAATATGATGGAGCCTCTATCAAAATCTCTTTTTCAAAAAAGAATCTAGAGATTAAATCAAGCCCCTGTTGAGCCCCTTGTGTTATTAAAATATTCTCTTTTGTAGTCTCAAAATCGTAAAAAGAGGCGATTTTTTCCCTTAAATCATCAGAGCCAATCGATTTCATATATTGCAAATTGTTTTTTTTAGAAAAAACTCTACTGCTACTTTGCTCTAGTGCCTCTATCGGAAACAAATCCTCATTTGGTAAACCTCCAGCAAATGAGATTGTATTACTATCTATTATCTCTAAAATCTCTCTGATAAATGAGCGTTTCATAATTTTTCCTTTTTTTCCATAATTTTACATAAAAGAAAAAGTTATATCTTTACCGATAAAAAAGAGAAAATTATCGATTTTTGCTAAAAAAATTTGCTATTATTGCTTTTATGAAAAAAGAGACAAAAAAATTAAGAGAAAAGATTGCAAATGATACTCTCTACTATATTTATAGATATATAGATATAGATTTAAATTTAGACGAGTTGGCAAAAATGCACTCTATTAGTAGATTTCACTTTTATAGAATCTTTAAAGAGGAGTTTGGAGTAAATATATATGAGATGATAAAATCGATTAGGCTTCAAAAATCAGCAAATATGCTATTAACAAATCGATATAGCTCAATAAGTGAAATATCACAAAAGTGTGGTTATAGCTCTCATAGCTCATTTATTCGAGCTTTTAGAAGTAGATTTAACACCCCTCCTAAAAAATTTAGAGATATGAAGTTAAACTATAAACCGAAGCTAGATTTTAGCTCACTTGAGCCAAAAATCATAAAAAGAGAGAAGCAGAAACTCTACTATATCAGACATAGAGGGTATAGTAAATCTATAAAAATAATTTGGCAAAGATTAGAGGCTATTTTACTTAGCAGAGATATAACAGATGCTAAAAGTGTAGCAATCTATCACGATAATCCTCTAATTATAAACCCAAAAGAGTGTTACTATGTCGCTTCTATTTTGATAGATGAAAAGATAGAGTTAAATCTTCCATCTTTAGAGTTTCCAAACTCTGTAAATCTATGCTTTGAGATAGAGGGAATCTATGGAGATATTATCGAGTTTTTAAAATATATCTATTTAGAGTATATTCCACAAAATGGCTTTGAAGTTGGAACTCTTCCAGCCTTCTCAATCTACCACAAAAACCACTTTTTAAGCAGTGATGATAGATTTAAGTTAGATTTCTATGTTCCAATCGAGGTTATTTAAAATCGCTTCAGATAATCTCTACTTACCCAACCGATAGTTAAATTTGGCAATTGAACTTTTATCAAATTTTTGCGACTCTCTATCACTTTTACAATAGTTCCTAATTTAAGTAGTTTTAATATTTTAGAATCTAAACTTGCCTTAGCTCTCAATCTAACACTATCTCCTGTTATCTTTTTATAAAACTCTCTTGCTATACTCTTTTGACTCTTAAGTAGTTTTATAAACTCTTCTCTGTTTTCTGTTTTATTTATCGATGTAATAATAAATTTTATCGAGATATTTTTTAACTCTTTTGGATTAAATATAAATAGATCTAATACTTTAGCACCTTTAAAATCTATATCTATACTATTTAAATTACTATCTAATTTTAATTTAAACTGCTTTTTTAAGTTTTTAGATTTTAGTATCAAAAAAATATTATCAGAACTTTTTTTTGAGTATAAAAAATATCTAATTTTATCGCCTCTATAAAGGTTAATACTCTTTTTTTCATCTAATAAAAGTTTTTGTAAAATATCTCCATTTAAATCTACTAAAAAAGAGTAACTATTTTTAGAATCGTTCAAGTTAAAAAACATAGTATCTAAAGTAGTTAGAAAAACCTCTTCGATTATATTATCAGAATCACTAAAATTATCGTTAAACTCCAAATTTTTAAGTTTATAAGCTCTTTTTAAATCTCTCTTTAACTCTTCAAACTCCCTTTTGTTTATCGATTTTTTCTCAAACTCTTGACAGATTAAAAAGGAAAAAAAACTATAAATATCCTCTATTTCATGCTTTTTTTTCAGCTCCTCAAGCTCTTTTTCAAAAAAACTACTCATATCAAATATAAATCCATCTCTATCTGGCAAAGCGTAATTTTTTATTTTAAAAATCTCACTATCACTCTTTTGACAATTTGCAAATATATTAACTGCAAAAACTACTAAAAACAGAATCTTAATCATATCTCTCTATCAACTCTAAGCAGTCTCAAAACTTCATGAATTAAAATCGATGTCAATCCCCAAATGGTTCCGTGTTGACTCTCATAGAGAAAAATATCATTAAAAGTCTCTCCCCACTCTCTATGATAAATATTGGGCAGATTATGTTTTTTTGTAGGAAAAAGCTCAATAGTTTCACCATCTTTCTCAAAAAATGGTTGAATTATAGTTCTTGTTTGATAGTGATTTAAATTTCTCTCATTAAAAAAGGAGATAGGCAACATAAAAACTTCATCAACTTCGCACCTATTTATATCAAGCTCATTTAGTGAATCTATATGTAAAATCGCTACAAAAGAGTCTATCAATACATGCCCAGCATGAACCAATCTATCAAGCTGTCCAACTATCTCTATCTTATCTTTTTTTACTCCAATCTCTTCAAAAGCCTCTCTTAAAACAGCCTCTTTAGCACTCTCTCCCTCATCTACTCCACCACCACAAAAGCTTATCTCTCCACCTTGACGGATTCCTTTTGCTCTCTTTTGAAATAGAAAATAAAACTCTTCATCAACCAAAACTAATGAGACTAAAACAGCAAAATTTCGCTTTTTATGCTCGTTAAAAACTCCTATATCTCTCTCCAAACTCTCTTTTAATCTTTTTAACTCATCAACTCTCAAAAATAGACCTTTTCTATAAAATATACATTATATATAGTTAAATAAATTTTAATAACTATCTAAAAAAATATTATTATAATAAATTTTTAATATATGAAAAGGAATTAAATATGTTACACGCTAAGTTTATAACTAGCAAAAAGCTATTAATAGCAAAATCTCTCAATCGCTTAATCCACTCTGCAGTTTTTAAACACTTACCATCAAGTGAGCATGATGGTTATAGAGCCAAAAGTGGTAAAATTTTCAAAGCTTTCACCTTTAAAGCCTACTATCAAAGCGATACTATCCACTTCTATTTCTCAAGCATAAATAAAACTTACGAGGAGCAGTTAGCTTTAGCAATACTTCAAAATAGATTTCAAATCGGAGCAGTTGAAATTTTTAAAAAAGAGATTTCGATAGAAAATGAGAAAATTACACAAGATAGTATCGCTTTAGAGGCTGAAATTGCTATAAAGATAAAAGATATAAATGGAAAAGCCTTTTTCCTACACCCTAAAGATTCGAGGTTTTATGAAATACTTAAAAACAATATAAAAGAGCGATTTGAAACACTTTTACAAAAAGAGTTTAACCATGAGCTAGATATAAAACTTATAAAAACATTTAAACCTAAAAGATTCTATTACGATAGATTAAACTTCACTATAACCAATGCTATTTTTGAGTTTAAATCAAACCCTGAAGTTTTAGAGTTTATCTTAAACGCTGGTGTCGGAGCAAACTCTGCCAAAGGAGTTGGAATGATGAGAGTAGTTGATTTGACAAAAATCTAAAAACCAAATAAAATCACAATGTTTAAACTATAAAATACAGCTCTTATAGAGATTGAAACATGTAAGTTTAAATTTTTTCCCTTTTGGGATTTATAACTACTACACTAAAAATTCACATACAAAATTTATTACTTAAGTACATATTAATGAAATTATTGATAGTCTTGTATTATCTTCACTGTGTTTTTAATGTAAGTTTAGAAGTAAAAATTAAAAAAAAGGTATAAAAATGAAATACTTAGAAATTATCTCAAATTCACTCAGCACAATAGTTGATATTGTTAAACCAATATTAGATATAGATATTTATATAACAATAAATTTTAGTTATTATATAATCTAAATGTTATATTTTAATATAATAATTTAAATTAAATTAATAAAAAAGATTAAATCAAATGGCAGATATAATAAAAATATTCCATGAGTATGGTGAGCTTTGCAAAGATGATATAAAATCTAGCTACAACCAAATATTCACAAAAAAAGTAGATAAAGTTATAGCATTAGAGCTTAATAATTATGAAACAACCTATTTACAGGATTTAAATGCAATCAAAAATAGATTAGTTTTGAGAGTTATCTCTTCAAATGCTGGAAATATCTACCCAACTCTATTTATTTCAGATATAGAGAAGACTCTAAAAGGAATCAAAAAAGCTATCTCAAATATGAAAAAATATCTATCTAGTGAAAAAATCAAAGAGATAGATTCTCTAAAGATAAATTTTGAAAAGATAGAGATTTTAATAGAAAATATAATAGAGAAGAAAGATAAAAAAGATAACTATTACTTAGCTCTAAGCTTAGATAATAAATTTTTTAATGAAATTTATAGTGAAGTTTTTGATAAATATATAGATACTTTAGGCTCAAAAGATAGTTTTGATGGGTATTGTTATATTGATAACTCTAATAAAATCGGTTTTGATGTTGGGCTTAATTTTTGTAGTACAAATGAGCTACCAGCACCTATAGCTAAAAATACAAAATATAGACTACTACCTCTCTCAAATGAGAGTGGAAAATCTGTAAAACTTGGATTTGAAAAGTTTTTTAATAAAGCTAGTAGTTTTAGATTTAAGCTTTTATCTATGAACTATATTCTACTTCCTACAATTTTATCAAATGATATAGATGTTAAAAAAGCGATATATAAAGAGATAGAAGAGAATAAACAAAATAGCAAACTTGAAGAATCACTAAAATATAGATTAGATTTAGATGAAGAATTAGAGCTTTTAATGGAAGATTTGGAGCTAAAAAATCTTCAAAACAATCTACTCTTCACTATGCTGTTTTTTGAAGAGAATAATAAAGAGATTGTAGTAAAACAGAGCATTGAGGATATAGCCCCAACTAAAATAGGACAAATAGCTCAAGGTTTAAAAGATTCTAATATCGATTGTAAAGCTAGTTCTAAATATACAAAAAATAGTATCAAAAACTTAGATACTAATCTAAATAATATCTATATTAGAGACTATATCGACGATTCACTCTATTTAGCCAAACTTCTATTTGGAAAAGAGAAAATAGGAATAGATAAGTTTTTAAAATATCTCTCAAATAAGATTATTTTCGGAAACAATAGAGATAAAGAGAGACGAGAGTTTTCAAAAATTATATCAGATTATTATAACGACTACTCAAATAATTTTGATAAACATCAAAGATTAATAGATTTTTTATATCGATTCAATATTTTAGAGAAAAATTTAAATTTAGGAGGAGATATGATAAGGGAGTTTGATTCGATAGAGGAGTTAATAGAGTATAGATTTGCAAATTCAGATTTACTACAAAATAGTAAAAATAGCAAATGTTATATCATTGGAGTTTTAAATAAATTAGTTATAAATTGGCAAAAACAAGAAAATAAAGGTACTAGTTCAAAAGGTACTAGCTCACTTGAAAATTATATAAACTCTATCGGTTTGGTTACTAACTCAAATATCGATAGAGTCTTTGATAAAACTACAAGAGGTGCCAGAGTTTATCAATATAAAAGCTCTAAATATGAATATATTTTAAAAATTTATAGTGAAATTAAATTAGATACAAAAGATGAAGTCACTTCAAAAGAGAGTGTAAATACTCTATTTACTCTAGGAAGTGTAGATGTATCAAAAATAAAAAAAGAGGATAAAAAAGATGGCAAAACAGAGTGAAATTCTATTTTTATGGGATGTTGAAAACTCAAACCCAAATGGAGATATTCTAAGAGATAATGCACCTAGATATGATGAAATATCAGGTAGGGCTTTGGTTAGTGATGTGCGAATTAAAAGAACAATTCGAGATGATTTAAATATTAGAAAAGGCAAAGAAATTTTTGTAAAAGAGCAAAAACTTGAAAAAGGTTTAGCAGATGGGACAACAAGAGTAGAGACTCTAACAGAAAATAGTAAAAATAAAGTAGAAACTTTAATAGAAAAGTGTATCGATGTTAAAGCTTTTGGTGGAGTATTTCCAATCAAAAATAAATCATATAATCTAACTGGAGCGATGCAGTTTAAAATGAGTAAATCTATCCATAGAGTAGATGAACCAACACTTATAAAAGGGACAGGAGCTTTTGCTAGTACCAAAGGAAAAGAGAATAAAACTTTTAGAGAGGAGTATATACTGCCCTATGCAATGTTTGGTACATACTCTATCACAAGTGAGCTATCAAGCAAGGAATCTAAACTAGAAAATAGTGATGTAGATGAGATTATCAACTCTCTATGGATTGGTACAAAAAATCTCACAACTAGAAGTAAATTTGGACAACTTCCACGATTTTTACTTAAAATAACATATAATCAGAGTGGTTTTTTTATAGGTGAACTTGATAATAAATTAAAAATAGAATCAAAAGTTGCACAAGAGAGTGAGATTAGAAGTTTAGATGACTTTGATATTGATTTCTCAAAACTATTTAATTCACTTGAAAAATATAAAAAATATATCGATAAAATCGAATATATTATCGATGATAGATTTAGAGATAGTTTTGAAAGTAAAAAAGCTATTCCAAAAGACTGGATAGAGTATGATATTAGCTTTTAAGTTAAATAGCGACTATGCTCACTTTAGCTATCCATATACAATTTATAGCTCTCTTACATATCCGATTCCTCCAAAAACTCAAATTATTGGGCTTTTAGGAGCTATTGGAGGATTTCAAGATTATCTATTTTTAAATGATATTCGCTACTCTTGCAAAGTATTACAAATCGATGGAAAGTTTTCATTCTGTTTCAATGGTATAAAAGATGTATTAAAAAATACTAAAGAGACTCAAATCATAAAACAACGGAAACAGTTCTATAGAGAGCTTTTGATAAATCCTCAATATGAGATATATATAGATTTCTCAAGCGTTGAATCTAAAAAAGCTCAAATAATCATAAATAATATAAAAAACCATATAGCGAAATATCCAATCTATCTGGGAATTAATATTGCCTTAGCAAATTTTGAGTTTTTAGGAGAGTTTGAATCTAAAAAAATTGAAACAGATGAATTTACTCAAATCGATTCAGCAATCTTACTGGATTCCAAATTTGAGATTGAGAGTGATAAAAACTATAGCGATATTAGAGTAGCTACTAAAATAGAGGCAAATAGAATTTTTAGAGATTTTCAAGATTTATTAGTTGAAACATCGGGAAAAAGTATCAAAGCAAAAGTAGATTATGAGGAAGTAGGAGATAAAAACTTAATATTTATTTAGGAGATAAAATGCAATATCTATCTCACCCAAATCAGAAATTAACAGAGCATATCAAAAATATTTCAAACTTTGATGAGAACCAAAACTTTAAAACTTTAGCTAAATTTCACGACTTAGCCAAAGTTTCCAACGCTTTTCAAAATTATATAAAAAGCGATAATAAAAAGACAAAAACAACACATGCAAACTCTTCAGCCTTTATCTATCTATTTAACAGTATAGATGATTCTTTAGAGCTAGAAAAAGATAAAAATATCATATTTATCTTTCTATCTATCATCTCCCACCACGGAAAACTGAAAAACTTCAACGGAAAATTAGAGAATAGAGACGATTTAAAAGATTTTCAAAATTTAGAACCAATAGAGCAACAGATAGATGAAATCTACTCAAAAAATGATGTTGTTGAATTTTTTAATTTAAAAGAGATAGATATAACTAAATTCAGACGAATAAAGCGAAAAGCACGAAATATAAAATTTTCAATTGAGGATTTTATACATCAAAAGCATCTATTCTCTTCACTTATCTTTGCAGATAAATATGAAGCGATATTTAAAGCAACCCCGCCTAAAGCCAAAAATAGTTTTGAGATAGAGAATTTAAATAGCTATCTAAAAAAGCTCAAAAGTGATAAAACAAGAGAGACTATCAAAAGAGATATTTTGGAAAATTATCAAAAAAATGATTCAAATATCTACACAATCACAGCCCCAACAGGTGTTGGAAAAACACTTATATCACTAGAACTTGCTCTAAATATTTATAAAGAGAAAAAATTAAATAGAGTAATCTACTCAATCCCATTTACATCAATTATTGACCAAACTTATCAAATATTTAACTCTATCTTTCCAAATAAAGTAACAAAACATCACCATAAGATAGAGTATGATGGTAAATATAAAAGTGAAAGAGATACGGAGATAGATAATATCGAAGAGGATAATTTTCACAGATGGAGATTTTTACTAAATAGTTGGAGTGATAACTTTATTATCTCAACTTTTTATCAACTCTTTTTTGCCATCTTTTCAAATGAAAATATTGATAATATTAAACTTCAAGCTTTAAGAGATTCTGTAATTATTTTAGATGAGACTCAAGCGATTCCATTTGAGTTATGGAAAGGGTTAAAAGAGATTTTGCCAATATTAGCAAAAGAGTTAAATATCACTTTTATTCTAATGAGTGCTACGATGCCAATAATCACAAAAAATCATATAGAATTAACCAAAAACAGAAAAAGCCTTTTTCAGAGTAAAAATCGATACAAGTTATCATATCTCAATATCGATAAAAATCTTGAAATACTAGAGCAAACAATAGTAAAAGAATCAAAATCTAAAAAATCTATATTGATAGTTGTAAATACAATCAAAACAGCTAAAAAACTCTACAACTCTCTAAAAGAGAAGATAGATAACTGCTACTGCCTAAACTCTTATATACTTCCAAAAGATAGAGAAACAGTATTAAAAGAGTTAACAGAGTCAAATAGTAATTTAGTTAAAAACAAAATATTAATCTCAACTCAACTAATCGAAGCTGGTGTTGATTTAGATTTTGATATTGGGTTTCGTGAATTTGCTCCAATCCACTCAATAATCCAAACAGCTGGGCGAGTAAACCGTGAAGATAGAGGAAAAATATCAGATATATATATTTTTGATGAGATATTTAACCCTTATGATGATGGATTTATGAATGAGAGTCAAAAAATTTTACTAAATGAGTTGAAAGAAAATGAGATTTTTGAGAAAAATATTTTTGAATTTATAGAGAAATTTTTTCAAAAAATAGATAACAATATCGGTGATTCAAACCTATTAAACATGATAGAGAATTTTAATTTTGATGAAATATCAAATATAAACAAAAAAGCTTTTAACTTTGAAAATAATTATATAGAATCTGTTGCAATTGGTATCGACTTAAAAGCGTTAGAGTTAGAATATTTCGAGGCAACAAAAGAGATAAAAAAGCCATTTGAAAAGAGAAGAATCAAAGAGCAATTTTACAATAGAGTAAAAAATGAGATTGTAAATATAAAAGCAAATGATTTAGATAGAGATTTAACAAAATACTCTAAAACTTTTGGATTAATCTACTATATGCCTGATGATAAGAATCAAGTCTACTCAAAAGAGAGTGGTTTTTTATTAGATTTTGAAAAAGAGCAAACTCTATTTCTATAAAGGAAACTTATGCAGATACCAGAAATCATCACAGGAACTCTTATAAACTATTATCAAACTTGCAAACGAGAATCTTGGCTCTACTCTAGGAAGATTTTAGCAAATCAAGATGATAAAAATATAGAGATGGGTAGAATCTTAGCAGAGCTTAAAGAGAATAAAAAAGTAGTTGATTTCCCCTTTTCAAATCTAAAGTTTGACAAAATAGGAAAAGAGAGAAATACCATTTTAGTGACAGAGCATAAAAAGAGCCTCAAAAACAGAGAAGGGACTAAAGCTCAACTACTTCTCTATATCTATATCTTAAAAACAGAGCTAAAACTCAAAAAGATAAAAGGAAAAATAGTCTCTGGCAAAAAAGTGATATTAGTAGAGGATTCCAAAGAGAATTTTGAGTTTTTAGAAAATCTAGTAACAGAAATTTTAGAATTTTTAAAAGAGGAGTTTCCACCAGAGCCTAAAAAAATCAAATATTGCAACAGATGTGGATATAACAACTACTGTTTTTAGGAGAAACTTATGTATATAGTCCTTGTCTATGACATTGCAAATAAGAAAAAATCAAATGCTTCAAAAGTTAGAAAACTAGTCGAGCAATATTTAGCTAGAGTTCAATACTCTGTCTTTGAGGGAGAGATAACAGAGGCAAACTATCTAAAGCTCACAACAAAACTAAAAGATAGTGTAAAAAAAGAGATAGATTCGATAGTTATTTATGAGCTAAACACTCTTAAGTATACAAACAGAGTTATTATCGGTCAAGATAAACTAAACTCTCTATTTATATAAGGATAAAAAATGAGTTCAATGAGTAAAAACAGAGATGATAAAACGCTATTTCTACTAAACAGAGGAAAAATTTACAGAAAAGATAATAATCTAAAATTTATCAAACTAGATGATGAAGATAACCAAATATCAACACCCATTTCACTAAAGATAGAATCAATCGATGAGATATATATCTTAAATAAAATCTATTTAGATAGCGAAACTCTAGCTTTTATAGCTAATAAAAATGTTTTAATTCACTTTTTCAACTCAAACCAAACATTCAAAGGCAACTTTTTCCCAAACACTACAAACTCTATCAGCAAAAGCTCATTTGTCTTTATAAAACAGCTCGAAGCTTTTAAAAATGAGAAGCGATTAATTATTGCAAAAGAGATTACAAAAGGGCATATCCACAACGCTATATTTAACCTCAAAAAATATAAAATAGAACACGATTTAAATCAACAAACTCTATTTGAATCTATCGATAAATCTCAGAGTATAAATGAACTAATGGGAGTAGAGGGGAGTTTTCAAAAAAGATATTATCAAAACTTTAACCAAATTATAAAAAATCAAAGAAGTTTCAAATTTACAACTCGAAGCAAACGCCCACCACTTGACAAACTAAACTCTTTTATCTCATACCTAAATACTCGTATCTACAATATCTGCCTAGCAGAGATTTACAAAACCCAGCTAGACCCAAGAATCAGCTACCTACACGAACCAAATGATAAAAGCGTAGCACTTCATTTAGATATTGCTGAGATTTTTAAGCCAATTATTGCCGATAATTTGATATTCTCAATGTTAAATTATCAAGAGATAACAACTAAAAGCTTTGATGTAAAAAATGGATTAATTCGCTTCAAACAAGAAGATTTACAAAAGCTAGAGAAAAGAGTGATTTTAAAACTCTACGAAACAGTAGAGATTAACAATAAAAAGTACACTTTTAGAGAGCTAATCCGTAGAGAAGCTAACCAGATTAAAAAATATTTAGTTGAAAACATTATCTATAGCTCTTTCAAAGCTTAGATTCAGTTTTTGTAAGCTACCATACTTACAGCATTTGTTATTTAAAACTATTACTGTTAAGTATATTTTAAGTGAAATATATATTTAAGCTTTTGTGTAAAAAGCCTAAGTATAGCAAAACTACAAGGGTTAAACCCATTCCTTATAGGAATTGAAACAAATCATCTAAAGAGTATGAGAGAGATATTTTTAAAGTGTTAAACCCATTCCTTATAGGAATTGAAACAAACAATTGCTGTACAGGTAGAGTTATACTCACCAAGGTTAAACCCATTCCTTATAGGAATTGAAACCCTTAACATTCTCTAATAAGAAGAAGTCAGGCATAAGGTTAAACCCATTCCTTATAGGAATTGAAACTTCTCTAAGTCTTTTAAATAAGCCTCTCTTTTAAGTTAAACCCATTCCTTATAGGAATTGAAACTCTTTTAGTATGATTTTTTGAAACTTGTAGAGAATAGTTAAACCCATTCCTTATAGGAATTGAAACTTTTGTTGCATGATTTGTTCCTTGCTCTTGTTTTTTTAGTTAAACCCATTCCTTATAGGAATTGAAACTAGTGAAGTTCAAAGTGAAAGGAGTATGGAAAGTAAAGTTAAACCCATTCCTTATAGGAATTGAAACAAACTCTGCCCACTATACTCGCCCTTTGTTGTATGTTAAACCCATTCCTTATAGGAATTGAAACTATGGTGATTCACCTTGAGATAGAATAGTCTCATCACTCGTTAAACCCATTCCTTATAGGAATTGAAACCAATATAGCTCTTCCAATTATGTCAGTTAAAAGAGTTGGAGTTAAACCCATTCCTTATAGGAATTGAAACGCTCTTTTGCTTTTTGTTCGGCTTTTTCTAGTTTTGTTAAACCCATTCCTTATAGGAATTGAAACTGTAACAATTGATTAAAATAAGCTCTTTTATCATCTTGTTAAACCCATTCCTTATAGGAATTGAAACAACCCCCTGCTACCTCTCTAACATCGTGTTGCGTTAAACCCATTCCTTATAGGAATTGAAACTCTGGTAGCAATACCATCTATATGGATACTTACAATAGTTAAACCCATTCCTTATAGGAATTGAAACAAAAAGTGAAGTATAGTACCTATTGATACTAAATTGAGTTAAACCCATTCCTTATAGGAATTGAAACGCTCATCTTCAAGAAGTTCATCTTTTTTAGAGAAATAGGTTAAACCCATTCCTTATAGGAATTGAAACATAAATCCACTCTCTCTTTTATGATTTCAACTCTGATTGTTAAACCCATTCCTTATAGGAATTGAAACGATTCGTAAAGTTCTAATATCTGTTTTCTAACTTCAGTTAAACTCATTCCTTATAGGAATTGAAACTTATTTTCATCTCACACACTAACACCATGTGTTATAATTAAGTTAAACCCATTCCTTATAGGAATTGAAAAACAGAATATTTCTAAGTATTTTTTTAAAATAATAGAATATAATTTAACTATAAAAACAGAGGATTAAAAATTGAAAAAATTGTCTATAATAATATTTCTATTTACTCTTTTTACTTCACTTTACGCTAAAGGAAAATATATGGATAATCCAAACTTACCACTTCCAGATGATTATATGGAAAAATCTATAGATGAAATGAAAAAGCTCCTACCCACAATACATCCAGCAGGTTATTTTATGTTAAGTGCAAAACTCTATGATAAACAGAGCTTTGATGAAGCAGTTGTCTTTTTATATGTAGCACAAATTAGATTTAGAACATACTTTAAAGTTTATCCAAACTTAGACCCAAGTGGTGACCCAGCTCTTTTCGATTCACTTTTAAATAATATTGGTCAAGCTGTAAATGGTTATGCAGGAGAAAATATAACAAACTGGATAACTCAAATTGAAAATGCTAAAAAATGGCATAGAGAAAACAGATATACTCTAATTCCACAAGATATGTACAAAGATTACTATAAAGAGATTATTGATGGTCTAAATGAAATGGTTGATGAGTTAAAAAATTATCAAAAAAAATAGATAGAGATTAAATACTATATAGTTAATCCTACATATTTCATAAATCTTCGATTCTTCTCTTTTGAGATATAATCTAAATTATCTATATAATCGAGATATGCAACTAAATATTTACGACTTATATTTAGATTCTCTTTAAAGTTTTTAATTTCGATATAGCCATCTTTTTTAATTATCTCTTTAATAAGCGTTATGATTTTAGTTAAGTTTGAAGATGTGATAAATAGATTATGAGCTAATCTAATCACTTTTTTTGATTTTGTAAGCGATTTTAAAACAGTATCACCCAGCTTTTTATCGATATTTAGCGAATCGTAAATATTATAGGGAGCATCGGGTGTATAGTTTGAATCCTCTAGTATTTTAAATATTTTATCTTTTAAAAACTCATCAATATCGACTATACTATTTTGATTACTTAAAAATAGATTCTTTTTCTTAACCACTAATTTCTCTTTTTCTAACTTATCAAAAGCCAACTTGATAATCTCCAAACTACTCCAGCTAAAGTTTTGATTTACACTATTTACAGATAGAAGAGCATTCGAATTTTTAATATAAATCTGCTCTATCTTTGAGCTTAGAGTATCTACTATCTCATTTGGATAGATAACTAAAGCCTTTTCATCTAAAATAGAATCAACCCCTTTTGCTACCTCTATCGCCTCTTGATGAGTTAAATTAAATCGCTGATAAGAGCTAACTAGACCAAAACCTTTTTTATGAGCATTTGATAAAATCTCAAAAGCCTCTTTAAAATTATCTCGCTTCAACTCCTCTAAAAGCTTTAATTTATCTCTCTTTTTAAGTGGGTCAGATATTGATGATAGGACAGCTCCACCCCCAACACTTCTATCATCTCTTAAGATAAAAGGCTCTTTAAATATCGCAAAGACTGGCTTTACTAACTTTAATCTGACAAATCCCTCACTCTCTATCACATCACCATCGTAGATAAAAACTTTAGCCTCAATATCTCTTGAGCCTATATGAAAATTTAAACTAGAACCATGATAAATCGGCTCAAAAGCTCTAACATAACAGTCGATTAAATCAAAACCTCTTAAGTAACCTTTCTCGGTTAAAAGCATACCTTTTTCTAAATTTTTGATATTTGAGAGATTTATCGCAACTCTGTTTTGCTCTGTTGCACTCTGGACATCTTCTCCATGAACTTGAATCGATTTTACAAAAGCTTCTCTTTTCAAATCGGCTAAAAGTAGCTTTTGTCCCTTTGAGACAGTTCCACTTAAGATAGTTCCTGTAATAATCGAGCCAAAACCCTTTTTATTAAAGACTCTATCGATATATATTCGAGAAAAGTTACAATTACTCTTAACTTTAGCGTCTACTAAATAGAGAATCTCTTTTAATCTCTCTATACTCTCTCTATTTTTGGTTGAAACAGGACAGATTTCAACTATCTCAAAATCTATAAGCTCTTCCCTTATTTCATCTTTTAGAGAATCTAATCTCTCTTTAGAGGCTAAATCTGACTTTGTAATCGCTACTAAAACCCTCTTTATACCTAAAATTGAGCAAATTTTTAGATGCTCAAAACTCTGTGGCATCAATCCATCATCACTTGAGACACAAAGCAGAACAATATCAAAGCCAAATGCACCTGAAATCATATTTTTAACTAACTTCTCATGTCCTGGAACATCGATAAAAGCTATATTTTTATCTCTCATTTTAAAATTTGAAAAGCTAATATCTATCGTGATTCCTCGCTCTCTCTCTTGAGCTAAAGAATCCCCATCAAACCCATTTATCGCTTTTATTAAAGATGTTTTACCATGGTCAATATGACCAGCTAATCCCACTATTAAATTCAATTTGACTCCTTGTAAGAGTTTACAGCTTTGGCAATATAATCTAAATCTCTATCGAATAGAGTTCTACAATCTAAAATCAAACTATCAAATTCTAATCTTGAGATAATGCTATTTTCTCGTAAATGAATCTCAAGTTTTTTAACATTTTTAGAATCTAATACAACAGCAAAAGAGTCTATTTTTCGATTTGGCATCGCTCCACCTCCGATATATCCATCTACTCTTTTTACTTTTGATTCTAAATCTATCAAACTTTTAAGTTTTTCAGCTCGATTTTTTATAATCTCTATTGGCTCTTTTATAAGCTTTAGAGTCACAATATCGTCAGGATTTGTAATATAACTCTCTAGTGTTTTTTGAAGTAGAGCTATTGTTATTTTATCGACTCGAAGCATTCTTAAGAGTTGATTGTTTTTCAATCTATCTATTAACTTTTTTGAACCACAGATAATTCCCACTTGGCAAGAGCCTAAAATTTTATCCCCACTAAAGCTAACTAAATCGATTCCACTTTGCAAAACAGTTTTGATACTATCACTCTCAGGCAACGGTAAATCACCTAAAAAACCACTCCCTAAATCGTAATAACTGATTAAATCTCTCTCTTTTGCCAATTTTGAAATCTCTTCTAAATCTACCTCTTTTGTAAATCCTACAATGTCGTAATTTGATTTATGAATCTTAGCAATCATCGAACTCTGCTCGTTTATCACTTCTTCATAATCTCTCAAGTGTGTTCGGTTTGTCGTTCCTATCTCTTTTAAGATAGCACCCGAATCAGCCATAACACTAGGAATTCTAAAACTTCCACCAATCTCGACAAGCTCACCTCTTGATAGAATAACCTCTTTTGATTTTGCAAAAGTGTTTAAAATTAAAAAAACAGCTGAAGCGTTATTATTTACAAGTAGAACATCTTCACACCCAAAAAGCTCACAAGCTAGTTTTGAGATATGGTCATATCGCTCTCCTCTACTTCCCTCTTTTTCGTTATACTCTAAATTATTGTAACTACTTAAAACATCGCTAATAGATTCCAAAATCTCTTTAGATATTACACTCCGTCCAAGATTTGTATGTACAACGATTCCCGTTGCATTTATCATCTTTTTAAGTGTTGGGCTTAAAATCTCTAAATATTTCGCTTTAATATCTAAAACTATCTTATCAAAATCTATCGATATAACTCTACTCTCTCTTATATCTTCTCTTAAAATCTCTATATTCTCTCGAGCTACTTTTAATAAAATATCTCTATTGTAATTTTGAAAAATATCCAAATTCAAAATCTTATCAATCTTTGGAATAGAGCGAAACAGATTACTCATTTTTAAACTTCCTTAAGCATATTTTAATAAAAAAAGGTTATAATTTTTTTAACCTTTTTATAGTTTTTCTGGAGGGGTTGTAAATCTGGTGAATGCCGTGGGCTTCAAACCCATTGACGGGTAAGGTGTCTTGCTCGTGGTAGGTTCGATTCCTACACCCTCTCGCCAAATTTAAAAAACTTCGATTTTAAAATCACCCTTTTGAGTAAATTCGCCAATCTCATAAGCATTTAAATATCTATTTAACTCACTTAATAGTTTTTGTGAATCTTCACTTGAGACTGCAAAGAGTAATCCCCCCGATGTCTGTGCATCACAAAGTACAATTTTCAACTTATCATCGATATTTTTATAATTGATAAATGGCTCTAAATAGTTTCGATTTGCATAAGTCCCAGCTGGAACTATACCCATATCGATAGTATCAAAAACACCATCTAAAATAGGAACTTTTGAAGAATCAAGCTTTACACTTAAATCTCTGCACATCTCATTTAAATGTCCTAAAAGTCCAAAACCTGTAACATCTGTACAGCCATTTACTTGATATTTTTTGCCAATTTCATAGGCTTTTCGATTTAGTGTTCGCATAGTTTCAATCACTTGCTCTTTATGCTTTTCACTTATCAAATCAGCTTTAAGTGCGGTTGTTAAAACTCCACTACCGATTGGTTTTGTTAAAATCAATTTATCACTAACTTTAGCACTGCAATTTTTCCAGATTACGCCATCAGAGATATAACCCGTTACACTAAGTCCATATTTCTGCTCAACATCATCAACACTATGTCCACCCATTAGCCTGACATCAGCCTCATCTATCTTATTCAAGCCACCTTTTAAAATCTCTCTGATAGCTTTTTCAGAGTTATGCACTCTATCCCACATCAAAAGATTTAGTGCTTGAGAGGGTTTCGCTCTCATTGCATAGATATCGCTAATAGAGTTTGCCACTGCAATTTGCCCATAGATAAAAGGGTCATCTACAACAGGCGTTATAAAATCGACACTAGTAACTGAGTATAGATTCTCATCTATCTTATAAACTCCTGCATCGTCGCTATTTTCAAATCCAACTAAATAGTTTTTATCTCTAGGTTGAGTTAACTCTTTTGCTATATGTGATAGATCCTCCGGACCCGCTTTACCAGCTCAACCTGAACACTTGATATATTTTGTTAACTTATAATCCTCACTCATCTCTAATAACTCCTCTATACCCAACTTTTGCGATAGCCTCTATAAGTAGAGATTGATTTAAATCAGGCTCTATCGTTACATAGGCAACTCTATCGCTTAAAATCGCTTTTGCTTTAACCACTCCATCTACTTTTTTGAGTGATTTTTTGACAGCCGTTGTGCAGAGTGGGCAGTGCATTCCCTCTATATCGATAATCAAATCTTTTGCAAAAATCGAAACTATAAAAATTGAAAAAATAGTTACAAATCTCAAATCAATCTCCTATAAAAATCACTAAAAACTCTGGATAGGTAAGCAGAGCAATAATCAATAGAAAAAACAGAGTATATTTTATCTTTTCTAACTTTGAGTAACTACAACTACTACACTTTTCATAGTAGATAAATAGTAAAAATGCAATAATCGAAATTGGCGTAAAGATATATCTAAATGGCTCTAAATACTCTAAAAAAGTGAGCGAACCGATAGAGATTCCAAAAAATAGAAATAGCAACGGTGGTAAGCAACAAGAGGTTGCTAATATTGCTGATAGGATTGAGACGAATCCTAAATTTTTAAACCTCTTGTGATACATAACTATAACTAAAATCTAACGGCTCATAGTAATCTAATACCTCATCTTCTACCTCTGCATAAGGGTAACCAAACATATTAAGCGGTTTTTGAATCGGCTCAGGTGAGAGTACAAAATCTCTAGCGTAATTAAACCCTATCCAGTTCATTTCCCAATTTCCAAATTGAAACTCTTTTATTCGCTTAACTTTTGCATCTTTTAGCGTTAACTTCTCTGCTAACATAACTTTTGTCACATCAGCTGGGTCTGCTGGAATCCAACCAACTCCATTTAGATAAAACTCACATCGACAGTGCTGTCCACCTGAAACTTTTGCTAAACCATTTTTATCACTCTTCCCAAAAGATTTGGCAAATCTTGACGCCCCTAACCTAAGACCAAAAACTTCCCTAGCTGGAATCCCTGCACTTCTAACTAATGCTACAAAAACAGAACTAATATCGGTACATTTTCCGCCAAAGATTTCGTAAGTTATAGCTTTTCCAGCATCACCAACACCGCACCCTTTTACATTTGGGTCTCTATACATATTTGAGATAACCCAATCGTAGATTTTACGCACACTCTCTAGTGGTGTTTTAGCATCTTTTACGATTTTATCGCTTAACTCTTTCACTTTTTTATCAGTTGGTATATGCTCTGTTGGCTCAATAAATTTAAGAGTCTCTAGTGGAAAGACCATAGAATCACTAGCTTTTGATAAATCAACACTTCTATCTTTCACTTTCAAAGTCATTTTTAGATTTAACTTTTTAGACTCTTTTTTGCTCCACTTTGCAAATAGAGTTTTTGCTAAATAGTCATTCTCATTTGTTATAAAAGCCTCATCATAATTCCCATCAAAATTCAATTTTCCAACTAATTGATAATCGCTATCATATGGAATTGGAATCCAAAGTTTAGCCATAGCTTTTGCATCTTCGTGATTTAAATCATAACTATTCTCTAAAATAAAAACTCTCTTACTATCTCCAGCTTTTGCCTTGATTTCATATATATTTGGCATGATAAAACCAGCACCTAGAATTAAACCTGTCTTTAAAAAATCTCTTCTTTGCATTATTTTACTCCTAAAGTGCTATAAAATTATCATCTAACAGTGAGTTAACTGTCTCTAGTGCATTTCCAACTCTACCAACTTTTAACTCTAAGCCAAAATGCTCTAAGCAGAGTGAACACGAATATATCTCAACACCCATCTTCTCAAGCTCTAATAAAATATTGATTGAATCTTCATTTTTTGTAGTTAAAAAGATAGCTCTATTTACAAAAAATAGTTTTTTAGGTTTAGAATCTGTATCCAAAAAAGTTTTTAAAAAGCCAATTAGTAGCTTCTCTCCAAACTCTCCCTCGCCTAACTTATCATCTTTTATTAAGATAGTTTTTTTAAAATTTAAATTACTTGATTTTGAATCTAATTTGCAGTTAAAACCTCGTGATACTGTAAGTTTAATATCACTCTCGTTTAGTTTTTCAGATTTTATATTTAGCGACTTTGAGTTGCAAAACCTCTCAATATTCTCTTTTGAGGTATCTGTATTTACTAAAACTTCGATTATAAAATCGCCACTTTGCTTCTCAATAGCATTTTTTGTCAATATGACAGGCTCTGGACAAGATAGTCCTCTAGCATCTATCACTATGCACTCCTTTTTATTTTTTAAGAAATGCACAATACACCAATAAAAATTAAGTATATGTGCGTCTAAAACTTAGACCTTAATTCGCTTTGCGAATATATATAAGCTCCCTAAAGCTCACAGATATTTGCATAGGAAAACTCGGGAAAGCCCGAGATTTATACTATCTTTTTATAATTTTTTTTATTAATATCTTCTAAGACATCTGGCGAAACTTGCTCTAAATACTCTCTAGGGTAGTATCCTGTAAATATCCCTTGCATATAACCTTTTACCATTATTGCAGTTGTAAATACAAAATCTAACATAAAAAACATAAAAACAACACTAGAGCCAAAGTGAACATATAGAAGTGCCCTTTTAAACTGTATCGTCTCTGCATTTATAAGCGTACTTGGGTGGATAAAGTAGATTAATATCCCACTTAAGAGTAATCCTCCTCCAGTAGCTACAAAAAATATCCAGACGATTCGTTTGCTAGGCTTGTGTTTCCCAGCAAAAAAGAACGATAACGGTCTACTCTTAGCAAAATATCTTGAATCTTTAAAAGCCATAAAGCTAACTAAGAGCCAAATCGGTAGCCAACCCATTCCAACAATCTCATGAGTAGCACGGAGAAATCTAGGAATCTCACCACCTAAACTTCTAAGCCCCCAAGTGATATTAAATCCTGAAACTGTTAAATAAGTTACAATTAAAATATTTATCCAAATTACAAATAGCTGAAAAATAGAAAATACCCTTACTTTATCGTTTGGATTCTCTATCTTTGGAGTTTTTGCCCCAACAAATAGATAAATTAAGGCAAAAACTACAATTTCAGCTAAATAGACATAAAAGATAAATATCTGTCTCTCATTACTAGCTCTTACTATCTCTGGTGCTATTGTCTCATAAGCTGGGCCAAAGAGAGCATTTTTCATCTCTTCATAGTGATTTTGAGCTGGTACAATGATTCCATCAATCTTTTGATTAAAAATTACATCTAGTTTAAAATCGAATAGATATTTAAAATCTAAAATCATTAAATATTGAGTAAAAACGACAGCTAAGACTCCAAGTCCTAGAGCTGTCCAAAAATATGCTTGATTTTTTTTAAAAAAACTACTTTCCATAAGCTTCACTCCAACCAAATGGTTGAGACTGTACTCCTTTTCCTCTTGAAGCTACTCTACTTCTGTAGATATTAGAAACTTCGTTAGATTCTCCAACTAAAAGAGCTTTTGTCGAACACATAGCTGCACACATAGGTACTTTACCCTCTGCGATTCTATTCTGTCCATATGTGTGAAACTCTTTACTTGAGTGTGTCTCATCAGGCCCACCAGCACACATAGTACACTTATCCATAACCCCTTTTGTTCCAAAAAGGCTTGTTGTTGGAAATTGTGGAGCTCCAAAAGGACAAGCGTAGAGACAATATCCACAACCGATACACTTATCTTTATCATGTAGAACTATCCCATCATCTCTAATATAGAAACAATCAACTGGACAGACTTGCTGACAAGGTGCATCAGAGCAGTGCATACAAGCGACAGAGATAGAGACCTCTTTGCCCTCTACTCCATCGTTTAGCGTTACAACTCGTCTTCTGTTTATCCCAACAGGAAGCTCGTGAGCCTCTTTACAAGCTACCTCACAACCGTGGCAATCTATACATCTTTGCTCATCGCAATAAAATTTCATAGCTGTATTCAAGATAACTCCTTTACGCTTTTGCAATTTTGCACAGTCCACCTTTTGTCTCAGGTATCTGCGTAACTATGTCATAACCATAATTAGTTGTCATGTTTGCACTCTCACCCATTGCGTAAGGTGCTTGACCCTCAGGATAGTTTGCCTCTAGTGATTTTCCATTTAACCAACCACTAAAGTGAATCGGTAAGAAGATAGATTTCTCATCAACAGAGTAAGCAAATTTAGCTTTTACTTTTATTTTTCCGCCTTCAGTCCCCTCAACCCACATCATATCACCATCTCTAATACCAAACTCAGATGCTAGATTTGGATTAATATCAGCAAACATCTCTCCATCTAACTCAGTTAAATATTTAGAGATTCTTGTCTCGATACCTTGACCATTATGAGTTACTAATCTACCTGTAATTAGGTTAATTGGGAACTCTTTTGACCAATCTTTCTCATTTTGAACTTGTGAGTATCTAGTATCTACTCTATAGTGATTCTTTTTATCTTTAAATGTCGGGAACTCTTTAGCAATATCTGGTCTTGGCGTGTGAAGTGGCTCTTTATGTTTTGGAACCTCATCAGCCCAACCCCAAACAACAGCTCTAGCTTTAGCATTTCCATAAGGTGCTAAACCAGCTTTAAGTGCTTTTTTAACTAAAGTCATCGATAAATCAGTTTTCCAGTTTCTACCTTTAACTAACTCTTTCTCTGCTTTAGTAAGCTTTATACCCGTTAATTTTTCAACATTTTTATCATTTATTTCAGGGTATCCACCTTTTTGCTTAGATTTTGGTGGAGCACTTCTATCACCAGCTAATAGACTAACGCCTTTTCGCTCTTTTCCAAATCTATTTCTAAAGCCCATACCACCTTCATTAACTGGTAAATCGATGCTATATAAAACTGGACTTCCCGAGTGTTTATCGTCCCAGCAAGGCCAAGGCAATCCGTAATACTCACCCTTCATTGGTCCGATACCTCTTAGAGTAACTTGGTCAAACAGATGCCAATTCTCTGTATGCTTTTTAAGTCTCTCTGGAGTGTGTCCACTCATACCAATAGTTTTAATAGCTTTAGTAATCTCTTTTGTAGCATCTTCTGGCCACTTAAAGTTACCTTTTCCATCACCTAAAGAGGCGGTATATTTATCGTAAAAGCCCAATCTCTTAGCTAACTCAAACATAATCTCTTGGTCAGGTTTTGAATCAAATAGTGGTTCAACTACTTTACTTCTCCACTGAATAGAACGGTTAGTTGCTGTTACACTCCCTTCAGTCTCAAGTTGAGTACATGCTGGAAGTAGAAAAACTTCATTATCAGATTCTATATAACTAACTGCATCGTGTGGGAATGGGTCAACAATTACAACAAGCTCAAGTTTATTCAGAGCCTCTACAACTTTATGCGTTCTCGATGTTGTCATAAGACCGTTTGCCATACAAACCAACGCTTTTAAATCTGTTCCAGCGTTATAAATCTTATCCTCTTGTAAAACTCCCTCATACCATCTTGAGAGTGTAAAACCTTTCTGAGTAAGCATATCTTTAGTAAATCTCGATTTAATATAGTCAAAATCTACATCCCAAACTCTACAAAAGTGTTTCCAAGAACCCTCTTTTAGACCATAATATCCAGGAAGTGTATTAGCTAAACAGCCTAAATCCGTTGCTCCTTGAACATTATCGTGTCCTCTTAGAATATTACAACCACCACCAGCTTTACCAACATTTCCTAAGATAAGTTGTAAAATCGGTGCTAACCTTGTATTATTTGTTCCATAACTATGTTGTGTTAATCCCATAGCCCAAATAAGTGTACCAGGTCTTTTAGATGCGTAGAGTTTAGTTATTTTTATCAGTTGCTCTTTTGAAACTCCTGTAATCTCTTCTACTTTCTCTGGTGTGAAAGTTTTAGACTCTTTAATAACTTCATCGATTCCATAAACTCTATCATTTAGATATTTTTTATCAGCTAAACCAAGCTCAATAATTAAATTTATCATTCCGTACATTATCGCAACATCAGTTCCACTTCTAACTCTTACATACTCATCAGCTTTTGCTGCTGTTCTAGTAAATCGTGGGTCAACTACAATAATATTTGCATTGTTTCGCTCTTTAGCTTTTAGAAAATGCTGAAACCCGACAGGGTGATTAACAGCTGGATTTGCACCAAAAATAATAATATTTTGAGCATTTTGAATGTCACCTAGATGATTTGTCATAGCACCATAACCCCATGTATTCGCCACACCGGCGACTGTTGAGCTATGTCAAATTCTAGCTTGGTGATCTATATTATTTGTTCCAAAAAACGCTGCAAACTTTCTATAATAGTAAGCTTGTTCATTATTAAATTTAGCAGAACCTAAAAACTGAACAGCGTCAGGCCCATTTTTCTCTCTAATAGATGCTAATTTGTCTGAAATTCTACTAAATGCCTCGTCCCAACTAAGTCTAGTCCATTTGCCGTTTTTCTTAAGCATTGGATACTTATTTCTCTTAGATGTTCTGACATTATCAATCATTCCAGCACCTTTACAGCAGTGACCACCTAATGAAACAGGGTGATCTTGTGCAACCTCTTGTCTAACCCATACGCCATCTTTTACCTCTGCAATGACTCCACAGCCAACAGAGCAAGATGTACAAATTGTTTTTACTTTCTTACTATTCTCATAAGCATCTTTAAGTTCAGATTCATTAGCTTCTCTAACAGTTGCACTCTTAGCAAGAGCATTTGTAGCACCAAAAGCACTAGCAATTGCTGCCATTTTCAAAAAGCTTCTTCTTCCAATCTTAGATGATACAAGAGATAGAGTCTTTTTTATACTCATATTATCTCCAAATTATAAAGCAGATTTATAATACTCTTCCCAGCTTTTTGTTTTCTGGTAAGTAATCTCCTCTTTTCTCGATTGACCAACTACTACACCCGAAGTACTACCTGAGCCTCTTTTGTGAAAATTATCTGTTCCAGCAAACAAAGCTCCTGCTCCAGCTACTACAACAGAGGCTTTTCCAGCTCTTTTGATAAACTCTCTTCTTGAGTTATCTCCCATAGCATTACCTCCTTTTTATTTTTGGTTGCCCTCAACCAATTAAAAAATCCTAATAGATTCTTTGATTGATTGAGAAAAAAACTATTTCTGTTTCTGTTTTTTTCTCTTTTTATAATACTTCTCGTTTATCGATTCAGCTTTTAGAGTGTTTTTTACCTCTGTCGCTTTTATATCGTAGAAAAATCGCTCAAAATTGATAAATCCAAATAGAATAGTTGCTATATCTTTGTAGAGTCTAGAATCGACAGAGTTTACAATTGCTTCGATAAATGGCTCAACAGTTCCGTTTATCACTTCAGAAAAAAGCGATTTTGACAACTCTTTATATTTACAACTCTGCTCATTTGAATCAAGCTCTATCTCTAAAAAATGCCCCATCATTGTAAATAGAAAACCAAAGTGATCCTCATTATCTGGAAACTTTTCACTATCTTTTCGAATTAGAGATTGATTTAAAATATCTTTTGTTCTAACAAGCATTGTTCCAGCTTCATACCCCTCATTATAAAATGAGGCAGTAAAGCCTAATGATGCACCATTTGGCTCAAAAAATAGCTTTTGATACTCTGATAAAATATTTACAAAACCATTCTCATAAATCTCTAGTGAAACTCTCTCTAAAGACTCTTTTAGATTCTCATCAAAGGGAGAATCTTTTAAAATCAGAACTAAATCTTTAAAATCATCTTTTGGCTCAAGCGATAACTCTTCATATAAAAATAGTGTTTTAAAAAAACTATAATAGAGCAATCTCGCCTTTATTAAATCATTTTCCACTGTTAACAACTCCTTTTGCAAACTCTTTTGTAACAACTTTTGCTTTACAATCTGGACAACACTTTAGAGTTTTTAACTTTAAATCATCTCCTGCAAAGATAGGAGTCATGAGAGTAATTATCTTCTCTATCGCTCTTTTATTTGTAAAAGGCTTACTGCACTCAATGCACTTAAAAATATCATCTTTAGCTAACTCTTCATACTCAAACCAAGCTGGATTTAACTCTATTTTATCGCTTTTAAGCTCCATACACTTCTCTGGACAAGAGCTGATACAGTATGTGCAGTTTGTACAGAGTGATGGAGTAAAATCTATTCCAAACTCATCAAATTTTGAGAGTAGAGCGTCCATATTACAAGCCCCTACACAGCTCATACAGAGAGTACACTTTTGCTTATCTATCGATATTCTACCGTAAGTGATAATCTCTCCACTATCGATAGTTCCAAAATCACTTTTACCAACAATATATTTTAATCTTTGAGAGAAAGCCTCTCTTTTTGTTTTTGCCTCTAGTTTTTTATCATAAGTTGGAAAAGTATCTATGCTATCAAGTGCCTCTAGCACCTCCTCTTTAGAGAAAGCGATATGAAAAGCTTTTTTATTATATATCTTTTCGTAAACACTATTTACAATTTTTGCCCCATCTTTTGCACCCTTTGAGAGAATATCTGTATAGAAGACAATAGAGTTTCCACTCTCTTGAGCTAGTGTAATGATATGCGATTCGCTAATAAATTTAGCTCCCTCTATCACTAAGGGCAATATATTTTTAGGCAGATTAAAATCGATTGTTTCAAGTAGATTTTGAGGAATCAATAAAATCGTTTTCTCTCTATAGAGTTTTGCTATCTTTTCAAATGCAAAAAATGGAAGCTGTGCAAACTCTATCGCTCCACTAGGACAGACGCTAATACAGCCCCCACAGCCTAAACACTCAATATCTGAAAATATTAACTCTCTTATAGAGTTATCTTTATCTACTCCATAAGTTGGACAGACTTCAGCACAGATTGAACAAATCTCATCTCGTCTATGGTGATATTGACAGATTGAGCTATCATAAGAGATTATCTTTTTGAATCTATAAAGTCCAACTCTCGATTTAACTCGCTCTGCAATTTCATCAAAATTATCGTTATACTCATAGATTCCAAAAAATTTATTATACTCTTTTGAATCTTCTAAAAATATAGCTTGGTCAAATGAGATAGTTTTATCAATATCTAATAGTTTCAACTCAAAACTTCCCATTTCACCAGAGATATACTCTATCGATTCTGAATTTAACTCTAAAACTTCAAACCCACCTAGAGAGTCTTTAAACTCTTTTAATAGTTTTGATTCTAAATCATTAGAAAAAATAACGACTCTATTTAATAACTCTTTTTCATAATCTTTATACTCAGCATAGTCAAACTTTATCGCTCTAGCTTCATATAATTTCTTAATCGATTCAATCTTTACATCATCACTCTCGAGAGATTTTTTGATAAAAATATCAATCTCTGGAGCGTAATTTATAACATTTGGTCTATCTATATTTGCAACTGCATAACTCTGCTTCTCATCAAAACTATCAATATCTGCATAACTAAAATGTATTTTGGGTATTTTAAAATCACTAGAATCACTTATATATAGATATTCTCTCAAAATTTGCCTCCACAGCTGAAAAAAAGGTTAAAATATGTAACTCATAAATATTTAATTTAAATTTATGGTTATGGAATCCTGACATAAAGGTAAAAATATACTTTACTTTTTTCTTAATTCTATTTCTGTTTCACTTATATATTGCTTAAAAAGGTCTAATAATGGCAAAAAAGGATAAGTATTTTTTAACCTTTTCAATTTTATTTACAATAACCGTTACTATTTTGATTTTTTTATCATCTAATAATAGAAAAAATATAGTTTTTGGCTCTAGCGTTGCTCTAAGCGGTCCACTTAAAGAGATTGGCATCGAATATATAACAGGAGTGCAGAGCTACTTTATGCATATCAATGAAAATCGCTTATTAAGAGATAAAAGAGTCTTTTTAAAAGTCTATGATGATAAGTATGAGCCTCATATAACTTATCAAAATATCACAAAGCTAATCTACTCTGAACCAAATCTATTGGGAGTTTTGGGAGTTTTAGGGACGCCAACCTCAGAAGTTGCACTAACACAATCTTTAAAATCAAAGATACCCTTTTTGATGCCATTTAGTGGGGCATCTTTTCTATACAACGAATCGAAAAGAGTCTTTATGTTTCGCCCTAGCTACTTTGATGAGACACTCAAAATTGTAGAGTATTTAAAATCAAAAAATATAGATAAAATAGCTATCTTTTACCAAAATGATAGCTATGGAATATCAGCCCTAAACTCTCTTCAGAGAGCCTTAAATAATATTGATATAAAGATATTAGCTGAGGGGGTTTATAGTAGAAATACAATATCGATTCACTCAGCCTATGAGGAGATAGTCAAATCAAAGCCCGAAGCTGTGATAGTTGCTGGAAGCTATAAACCAACAATAGAGTTTATAAAAAAAGCTTATAGAGATAATTCTAATTGGCTTATCTTCAATCTCTCATTTGTCGGACTTGAGCAGTTATCAAATATCGATAAAAAGTATTTAGCTAGAGAGAATATATTTATAACACAACCTCTAAAACCTCTTGAGTTTAAATCAGAAAATGAGAAAAATTTTCAGACAATCTACTCAAAATATTTTCCAAAACAGAAACTCACCTCAACAGCTTATGAGGGATTCTTAGTTGCTCAAATCATTATAGAGAACCTACAAAACATCAACTATATCTCAACAGAGCGATTCTTAAAAGAGATAGAGAGTTTTAGTAAAAAGATAGACTATTTAGATATTAGCTACTCAAAAGATAAACATACAGCACTAGATAATCTCTACTTAATAAACCTAAAAAGAGATAGCTATAAGGTTTTAAAATGATTAAATTTAACTATTTTTACAACTTATCACTTAGCATTAAAACTAGAGTTTTGATTTTAATTACAGCAATTGGAATCTTATTAGTTGGAGTGATAGCCTCTTTTATGATGTTTGGAATGAAAAATAATATAGATAGACTCTTTACCAATAGAACCCTCTCTTTGGTAAAGGTTCAAAATATAAAAGATATATACAATCAAAATTTGATAAATACATATAGAGATATTCTACACAATAAAAATAGTTATAAAGATTCCAAAGAGATTATAAAAATCGCAACATCAATAATAGATAATCGCTGGAGTGACTATAGAGTTGCTAGAAAATATTATCAAAATGAGATAAATATCTTCTTTAGCATAGATAAAATTTTTATAGACACTTTTTTAGAGAAAATTGTAGATACCACTTTGATTGATGAATCGAGTGTCTATCAAAAAATATCCAAAAAAATCGAGACTCTAAAACTAATTACAGATAAAATCGACTATCTATTTACTCAAAACCAGAGAGATTTAGCCTTTGATACAATAAAAAATGAGCTATACCCACTAATCGATAATACTAATATCTACTTAGGACAGTTGACAACTTTTCATCTAAAAAAGGCTATCTATGAGAAACAAAATACAGATATGCTCTTTGAAGCCACTTTTTGGATTATATTTGTAATTATCTTTTTGATAGTCTCAATATCTGTCTTTTTTGCCTACTTTATACTAGAGAATATCAAAAATATAAATGACTCTCTTTGTAAAAAAGTTGAAGAGAAGACAAAAGAGTTAAAAGAGTTTAATCTCTCACTTGAGCATCGAATCGATAAAGAGATAAAGCAGTCTCGGCTAAAAGATGAGATGATTCACCAGCAATCAAAACTAGCTCAAATGGGTGAAATGCTAGGAAACATTGCCCATCAGTGGCGACAACCTCTAAATGCTCTAACTATGCTTATACAGACTTTTGAGCTAAAGAGTATGAATAATAAACTTACAAAAGAGTTTATATCAAATCAGGTAAAAGAGGGGCTTTTGATAGCAAATAGTATGTCAGATACTATAAATGAGTTTCGCAATTACTTTAGACCAGAGCATAAAAAGAGTCTCTTTTTTATAGATGAATCGATAGATAATGCGATATTTTTAATCGATGGTGTTTTAAAAAAAGATAATATTCAGATACTCTTTAAAAATAAGAGCCATATAAAACTGTTAGGCTACTCAAATAGCTTTATGCAAGTTATAATAAATCTCTTAAATAACTCCAGAGAAATTTTGCTAGATGAGAAGATTGATGATAGATTTATAGAGATAAAATTTATAGATAATAAAGAGTATATCAATATCTCTGTAATAGATAATGGTGGTGGTGTGCCTGAGAATATCTTAAATAGAATTTTTGAGCCATACTTTACAACAAAACATCAATCAAGTGGAACAGGCATAGGGCTTTATATGAGCAAAAATATAATAAACAACCAATTCGATGGAACTCTCAAGGTAAAAAATGATATAATTTCGCTTAATAATAAGAGATATATAGGTGCTAGATTTGATATAAAAATCCCAAAAAAATATTAAAAAGAGAAAAAAATGGATATAAAAAACTTTAATGTATTAATTGTAGAAGATGAAGAGTTAGTTTTAAAACAGATAAAAATTATACTAGAGGATTATATCGATAATATATTTACTGCCAAAAATGGTGTAGAAGCGTTAGAAATTATACAAAATAACCATATAGATATTTTAATAAGCGATATTTTAATGCCGATTATGGACGGAATAGAGTTAATTAGCGAAATTAGAAATAAAAGTTTAAATGTCTCAACTGTCATAATCACAACAGCCCATAGCGAAACAGAGTATCTCTTAAGTGCTATTAAGTTAAGAGTAGATGGCTACTTGATGAAACCTATAAATGCAATTGAGCTTATAGAGATTATTCAAAAATCGATAAGATTAAAGACTCAAGAGAGCGAGATTTGGCTCAAAAATCGAATATTGGATAGTATCTCTATATTTGTTGGTGGAAAAAAGATAGAAATTATCAAATACCTCTTCGAACATGCCGATAAAGAGAATATCTTCAGAGGCTCGTATCAAGATATTATGGACGCTCTAAATATTAGCAAACCTACCTTAGTAGCTACATTTAAACAGTTAATCGAAATTGGTATCGTTACAAAAATCAAAAATAAAGTCTATAAAATAAACACATCTGATAGGGATAACTAGAGTCTCTATCTTTTTCAGTTTAAAAATTTACTTCCTAAAAAAGTATCCAAATTGTAATTTTACACAAATTTAACACTTCTTAAATAGACTTCATAAATTTTTTTAGGAGAAATTTATGAAAAAATTAACTATTAGCTTATCTATAATAACTACTATTTTAATTTTCAATGGCTGTGGAGATGGAGATGGTGGAGATAAAAACCCATCTACAACCAATACAGTAACTAAACCAGCTATACAAGAGAGTGAAGATATAAAAGTAGATAGTTCTAAAGATATAGAGAGTTATCTCTTTTATGGAAATACAAATCATAAAAAACTAGCAAGTTTAATTAATTTAAAAGTGATAGATGCAACTAATCCAGATAATATTTTAGTTGAAAATAGCAATACCACAGATATTAGACTTCCTCAACTATCAATAGATATGAACTATGATGTAGTGAAAAATAGTTATAGTGATTTACATATAAATGCTGTTGGTTATACTTCAAATGGACAACCTAAAAAAGTGATATTAAAAAAAGCAGATAAAGATGCTCTAAAAGAGATATCAAACTCAACAGCAACTAATATTACAGCTCCAAGTTATAAATCGATAGATTATCTAGGTACAAAATACTATTTAAGTACTAAAAATGAAAATGGTAACTCGATTTTAATTACTACTGATATGAAAGAGAGCGATTCAGCTCTAAGTTTTGATAATAGAGAGTTTATAACTATTGCCTACTCATCTTATGGAGCTGATGTAAATGGATATATTATTTATGATGAAAACAGCAAAACTATTCAAAACTGCTCAACGGACTTAACAAGTTGTAAAGATATTATAAGTGTTAAAACTACAAAAGTCTCTTATGGAAAAGAATCGCCAAACTACTACTTTTATGGAGATATTTTAACTACAACAAAGAGTGCTATAAAAGTTGATAATAAACTTTATAGAGTTGATAGAGCAGATAACTCTATTGTTGAAATCACAAATGGGGCAGATGTATCTACAAACAGCCATGGTGGTTATAAATTCCATAAAGATACTATCTACTTCTCAACAGATGGAAATTTACAAAAATTAAATCTTTTAAACAATGAAGTGACAACACTATCAAATGATGGAGAGGCTGAAAAGACTCTAGCTTTAATCAATGATTGGGTTATTTATGGTTCAGATGGTTCAATGTTTGCAACAAAAAAAGATGGTTCAATGGCAGATTCTCCAATAACTCTATCTATAAACACAAAAACAAAAGGACAAAAATATCCATTTGATATGGGAGTAGGAGAGCAATATCTCTATAACTTATATAGTGTTGATTCAGACTCAGGTAATGTTACTTATAAAGCTTGTAAATTTGAAAATGGAAAAAAAGAGTGTCAAAATAATTATTTCTGGGTAGGTATCACAGCATCTGAGAGTGGAAATTTAAACTTTGATTCTAGCTATAAGTATACACCTAGCAAATACTTAAGAGTAGATACTAATGATAACTATGGTGGAGGTGTTTTAAAGTCAGTAAATCCAAACTCTCCATTTGAAAATGGGCTATCTTTAGGAAAAGTGGAGTTTTATAACTTTCAAAACTTTATACACAATAGCAAATACCCACTAATTGACAATAGTGGTGATATGATTATCTACGCAAAAGATGATAAAAATGTAAAAGGTGATGCATTTTTAGTAAATATTAATCAAAAAGATAGTTTGAAGAATTTAACAAATGAAGTTAATGCTAATGAAGATATCACAAATGGAGATGTTCACTGTCACGGACGGTTCTGTTTTGTATGTCATAGCTTTGCAGGTGGAAAAATTTATGAAAACAAAGAGGGAACAAAACCAGCCTATGGTTATAATATAAGATTTGATTTTGAAAATGGAGACTCACTAAGAGCTAGATTAGGAAAAGGTAAAGGAGAGAATTTCAATACTCCAATCGAAAATATTGCAGGTAAAAACTTTACAGCAGTTGTAGTTGATTCTAATGGTTTAGAGATGAGTAGCTCAGAGCTTTACTCTCACAGTGGAGCAGATTATGCAAATTGTAACTTTTGCCATGATAGAACAGGTGATATGAGATATGGTGCTCCAAATGTTATAACAATAGAGAAGAAGTAAAATGAAAATAATTATATTTACTTTTTTACTCTCTTTTAGCCTTTTTGCTTATCAAAAAGGGAGCTATGTAGAGACAGAGATTCAAAAGAGGTTAAATCTATCAAAAGATAGAACCTATATAATCAACTTTTTTGCCTCTTGGTGTGAAGCTTGTGAGAGAGAGTTTTCTCATCTATCTAAAATAAGTAGTAATCTTGACAAAAGTGGAGTGGAAATTATTGGGGTTGATGTTGATGAGGATTTAAAAGATGCAAAAGCTTTTCAAAAAAAGCTAAAAAGTGCTGGAAAATTAAATTTTAAAGTAGTAGATGATTTGACAAATGAGATTGTAAATAGATTTAATCCAACTGGAATACCTGCTATCTATTTTATTCAAAATGGTAAAGTTGACTCTTTTATCTTTGGAGCAAAAGATAATATAGATAAGCTTATTTTAACAAAATTAAAGAGTTTAAAATGAGAATTTTTTTAATAGCTATATTTCTATTTGCACTTCAAGGCTGTGCAGTAAAAGAGGTAAAACCTTGGGAGAAAGGAACTTTAGCAAAAGATGAGATGAAAAGAGAGGGTGGAAACTCTCTGTTTTTTAAATTTAGCAAACATATCTTTTTCTCAAAAGAGGCTTCTAAAGGGGGTGGCGGAGTTGCTGGAGGAGGTTGTGGATGCAATTAAAAAATAGATTATCTATTATTACCTCTTTATTGCTTAGTAGCACCTCTTTGGTAGCTGAAGATTATATCTCTGTTCAATATATGAACTATAATGAAGATAACGATAGAGTAGAGATTTCTGCACCTTCATTTGAGATAAACAAAGATTTTGGAGCTGATTACACTCTAAATCTCTCTTATGTACAAGATGCTCTAAGTGGTGCAACACCTACATATTATGATATAACTAGCGGAGCTTCGGCAAAACTGCCCGAGGGAGTGCTATATCAAAATGATATTTTCTATGGAGATATTCCTTATAAGGATAAAAGAGATGCTTATGCTCTCTCATTGACTAAGAGATTTGAAAATCGAGATGAGTTAACTCTAGGATTAAGCTACTCAGATGAGAAAGACTATGAATCTAAAGGCTTCTCTAGTGAGTATCTACACTATTTAGATAGTAGTAAAAACCAATCAATATCTCTAGGTTTTTCATATCAAAAAGATAATATAGATATATACTGCTTTTTAGGAAACAGTGAGTGTGATGGTATAAGTGGAGCTAGTTCGAAAGTAGTAGATAAGGATTTAGAAGTTTTTAGTGGTGAAGTTGGATTTACTCAAATTATCGATAAAAGCTCTTTAGCAAAGTTTTCACTATTTTATATAGCTGAAGATGGTTATTTGACAAATCCATATATGAGAGTTGTTAGAAATTATAATACTACTCCTCAGATAACTCAAGAGCAAAAACCAAATAGTAAAAATGCTATGGGTCTCTTTTTGCAATACTCAAAAGCACTCAATAGTAAAACCTATTTTAACTCTTCATATCGTATATATAGCGATAGCTGGAATATAGATTCACATACACTAAATAGTGAGCTTTTTTATAGATACTCAGATAAAACAACTCTAGGATTAGGGCTTAGATTTTATACTCAAAGTGATGCAAAGTTTTATAGTGGTAAGCGAGACTATTTCACTAATGAGCAATACGCCTCAAGGGATAGACGATTGAGTAATATAGATTCACTAAACTATAAATTTAGTTTAGAGTATGACTTAAATAGTGATACCACGCTTAATAGTTCAATAAATTATTACGAACAAATCGATATTTTAGATGCACTCTATTATAACTTTGGAATAAAGTATAAATTTTAAGATGCAATCTATTTATAGATTTGAAGCGATGAGTACACTTTGCGAAATTATAATATTTTCAAATCAAAACAAACGAGCTGAAAACTGTGCAAAAGAGATTCTAAAAGAGACAAAGAGATTAGAGAGTAAATATAACTATTATAACTCTAACTCTCTCATCTCCAAAATAAACCGCAGAGAGTTAAATAAGCTAGATAGTGAGAGTGAATTTTTAATAACAAAAGCTATTAAATACTACCACTTAACAGATAAAACTTTTGATATAACTGTTGGAACAATCAAGCCTCTATATACTAAATGTAAAACAAAACTAGAGCTAGAGAGTGAAAAAAACAGACTCTCTAACTATCTAGGGTGTGAACATTTTGAGATAAAAAGAGGTGAAATAATTTTTGACAATCTCTATACAGCTCTTGATTTAGGAGGCTTTGTAAAAGAGTATGCCATCGATTACTCTTTGAGAATTTTAAAAAAATATAAAATCAAATCAGCACTCATTAACTACGGTGGCGATATTTACGCCCTTGGAGAGAAACCAAATGGCGAAAAATTTACAGTTGGAATAAAAGAGCCTAAAGAGCCAACAAAAATAGCAAAACAGGTCAAAATAAAGAATCAAGCTCTCACAACATCAGCCTCTTATGAGAGAAGTTATCAAATAGATAAAAATAAATTTTCACATATCATCTCAAAAGATAACCCAATAGATAACTCAATTTCAATCTCTGTAATATCTCCTAGTTGCTTAGAGAGTGGGGTCTTCTCAACTTCACTTATTTTAAATCCAAAAATAAAAACAGAACATAGAGTAATTTTACTTTAAAAGGTTAAAATTTGAAAATTATATTTTTAATTCTATTTCAAATTGCACTTTTTGCAGATGTAATAGATGTTAATAGGGCTTTTAAGGCAGATGTAGTATTTAATCAAAATGCAATAAATATTGAGATAAATATCTCTAAAGGGAGCTATCTCTATGAAGATAAACTAAAATTCTCTATCGCTTCTAATAAAGATTTTGCTTTTGAAAACTACTCTCTTCCAAAAGCCTCTTTAAGTGATTCGGGCAAAAAGCTCTATTTTGATAAATTTTCACTAACTATACCAATTAACAAAATAGATAAAAATGCTAAAGAGTTTATATTTACTCTCAAGTATCAAGGATGCTCAAGTGATGGTCTCTGTTATAGACCAGTTAAGAAAAAATATAATTTTACTTACGAATCTAACTTTGAGAATAAAAATATAGAATCAATTCCTTTAAACTCAAATATCTCACTAGAGGAGAGTATAGTTAATAAGTTAAAAAGTCAAAACTTTATTATTGTACTTATCTCATTTTTTGGATTTGGTCTGTTGCTCTCTCTAACGCCTTGTATATTTCCAATGATTCCTATCCTCTCATCTATAATCTTATCTCAAAGAGAGAATCTAACTGTAAAAAAAGGATTTTTCCTCTCTTTAATCTATGTCTTAGCGATGTCTTTTGCATATCTTTTAATTGGTATTATCGCCTCTTTATTTGGCTCAAATATCCAAATAGCTATGCAAAACCCTTGGCTTCTTACTCTATTTTCTCTAATATTTATAGCACTAGCTCTCTCTCTATTTGGATTTTATGAGTTAAAAATCCCTACATCTTGGCTAAAAAAGCTATCAGATAAAAGTGAAAAAGCTAGTCAAAGAGGTGATATTTTAGGTATCGCTATAATGGGCTTTTTATCAACTTTAATAGTTGGTCCTTGTATTGCTCCACCACTAGCAGGAGCGATTTTATACATTGGTCAAACAGGAGACATTCTCTTAGGTGGAGCATCACTATTTACAATGGGTTTAGGAATGGGAGTACCTCTTTTGATTATTGGTGCAGGTGCTAAAAAAATTATACCTAAACCCTCTTCTTTAATGGAAGTTGTCAGCAAAGTTTTTGGAGTTGTTATGTTGGTACTTGCTATATGGATACTCTCTAGGTTTCTACCAACAATTATAACTATGTCTCTTTGGGCATCTCTTTTTGTTATTAGTGCTGTATATTTGGGTGCTTTAGAACCTTTAAAAGATAGAGTTAGTTTCAGTGCTTTTTTTAAAGGAGTAGCTCTAATTATAATGGTTTATGGCTTTTTCATTCTATTTGGAGCATTTACTGGTGCTACAAATCCTCTAAATCCTTTGGAAAAACTTCAAACACTCACTTTAAAAACAGATGATAAAAAGTTAAGTTTTAAAAATATTAAAAAATTAGAAAAACTTCAAAAAGAGATAAGAAACTCTGATAGTTTTATTATGGTCGATTTTAGAGCCAACTGGTGTGTTAGTTGCAAAGAGCTTGAAGAGATTACTTTTAAAGATAAAAGAGTTATAGAAGCGTTAAGTAGTTTTAAAATTTATAAAGTAGATGTATCAGAAAATTCAAAAGAACAAAAAGATATTTTAAAACACTTTGATGTTGTTGGATTACCTGCTATTTTGTTTTTTAAAAATCAAAAAGAGATTAAAAACCATAGAGTTTATGGCTATAAATCTCCTAAAGAGTTTTTAGATATAGCTAAACAGCTATAAAAGAAAACAAAATATTTGTCATTACTGGGCTTGATTGGGTAATCTATCTCTCTATTAAAAAAGATGGATACCCGTATCAAACTTAATATTGTGATTAAACTCATAATATTGCAATTTACATGGTTTTTGCTATACTATTCAAAATATTCAAAAAAGTTTCTCAAATAAGCAAAAATAACAAATTAAAATATTCTCTTTTTTAAACTCTTCCCATCACCTCACCCCAATAAAAATTAAACTTTTTAGAGATATATCGCTTTTTATGTGGAACTTGGCAGTTTGAGCAGTTATGGTGAATCTTACCTTTTGAGATAATTTTATCGCCTAAATTTAGTTTACAGTAGCTAACAAGTAGATTATCATCTATCTTTTTAAATCCTCTATCGTTAAAGCGAAAATTGTCGCACCCGCAGAGATAGCAATTTAAATTTTTCATATCGTGACATTTTTTATCTTTTACAAAAAGTGGGCAGAATTTTGGCTCCTTTAGTTTTAGATTCTCATAATAAAAATACTCTATTATTGCTTTTTTGCCAAAACCTCTCTTTAGAAGTGAATTAACTATTTTTTTATGTTTTTGGGAGTGTCTAATAAACCATTTTTTATAACTCATCTATAACCTTAAAATTTTTTGCGATATGTTATAATATTTGCATGAAAAGAGCAATAGTAACAGGGGCGTCAAGCGGTATAGGTTTAGCAGTTGCTAAGAGACTTCTTAGTTTAGATTTTTATGTAGTTGGAATCGCTCGAGATTTTGGCAAATGCGATATTAAAAGTAATAATTTTCAAGCAATAGAGTTTGATTTAACTCAAATATCAAAACTAAAAGAGTTAAAAAAAGCGATAGGCTCTGATATTGATATTTTGGTAAATTGTGCAGGAGTTGGAGAGTTTAAACCTCTTGAAGAGATGCAAATCTCAAAGATAGAGCAGATAGTAAATACAAATCTTTTAGCACCGATAACTCTTACAAATCTATTTTTAAGAGATTTAAAAAAAAGCAGAGGATATATTTTTAATATCACATCGATAGAGGCTCTAAAACACTCAAAATTCTCAAGCGTCTATACAGCAACAAAATCGGGGCTTAGAGATTTTTCGCTATCGCTATTTGAAGAGGTTAGAAAATCTGGTGTAAAAGTTGTCAGTATAAATCCCGATATGACAAAAACAGACTTTTTTAATGAGTTCAGTTTCAAAGAGGGAAAAGCAAAAGATACACATTTAGAACCTAGCTGTATCGCTGATGTGATAGAGGATATTCTATCTCTAAGAGATGGCACAATAGTAACCGATATTACAGTTAGACCACAGAGATTTGGCATAGAGAAAAAGGCAAAAAAATGACTCTACAGAGAAAAGCTACGATAGTATCATCGGTTGTTGCAACTATTTTGATTCTAATAAAATTAGTTGCCTCTATTTTAAGTGGTTCTGTTGCACTTTTAGCTTCAGCTATCGACTCGGTACTTGATTTGATAGTTTCACTATTTAACTATTTTGCTGTTGTCAACTCTGAAAAACCAGCCGATAGAGAGTTTAACTACGGTAGAGGGAAAATAGAGGCTCTAGCTAGTGTAATAGAGGGGACTATTATTGTAATTTCAGGGCTTTTTATCATTTATCAAAGTGTGGATAAGTTGATAAACAAAGAGAGTATAAACTATCTAAATGAGGCTCTTTGGGTTATGGTTATCTCATTTTTTATAACACTTGGACTTGTTAAGTTTTTAGAGTATGTAGCTAAAAAAACCAACTCAATGGTGATAAAAGCTGATGCACTTCACTATAAGACAGATTTACTTAGCAATTTAGCTATTTTAATTTCATTAGCTGTTGTCTACTTTACAGGGTTTGAGTTTGTAGATGCTATCATGGGTTTTTTAATAGCTATCTATATTATTCACTCAGCTTATAAACTTATCAAAGATGGGGTGCTTGTTCTGCTAGATATTTCGCTAGATAGAGAGATTGTTGATAAAATAATAGAATCTTTTAATGCAAATAATTTTGTTGATAGCTATCACGATTTAAGAACTAGAGAGGCTGGAAAAGATAGATTTGTAGATGTGCATTTAGTATTTCATAAAAATATCTCTTTGCTAGAGGCTCATGATAGAGCCGATGAGATAATAGCTAATATAAAATCATTAGATGATAGAGTGAACTGGATTATAAATGTCCATTTTGACCCATTTGATGATTCAGTAATAAAGTAAATTAATTATATTTTTAACTTTTACTTATTACAATAAGCCTAAATTTTTTAAGGAGAGAATAGATGAGAAAATTAATACTTTTCATAAGTATCATAACGGTTACTTTTGCCCTAAATAAAGCAGAAGTTACAAAAACAGGTAATAAAGCCTCAAAAGAGTTGTTTATGGCTCTATCTAAAAACCTAAAAGAGAAGATAAAATCTGACGGTTTTGCTGGTGCTGTTGAGTTTTGCTCAAGTGAAGCTGATAAAATCACAAAAGCAGTGAATCTAAAACTTCCTCAAAATGTAAAAGTAAAAAGAGTTAGTTTAAAAGTTAGAAGTGCAAAAAATGCTCCACAGAGAGTTGATAAAGAGATGTTAGAGCTTTTTGATAATATGAAAGCTAATAATATTGTTTTAACTCCACTTATTAAAAAGATGAATAAAAACATGGTTAAGTTTTATAAACCTATGGTTATAAATAAGCCTGTCTGTCTAAAGTGTCACGGAGATAGCAAAACTATCGACCCTAAAGCACTAGAAGCTATTAAGAAAAAATATCCAAATGATAGAGCAAGAGATTATAAGTTAAGAGATTTAAGAGGTGCTTTTGTTGTAACTATTAAAAAGTAGTTATTTAAATTAAAGATAGTGACTGAGTAACTCTACTCTCACTATCTTTAAGAGTTTTCCAATTTTTTTGCAACAATTTTTAGCATATCTATAAACTCAAAACGGTCAAATGGCTTGATTAAATACTCTTTAAACTCTGCTTCAACAACTCTTTGCATTAAATCTATCTCACTATGAGCTGTTATAACAACAATAGGTGTTAATTTATCTTTTTCACGAATCTTTTTCATCAAACTTAAACCATCTAAATTTGGCATTTTGACATCTGTAAATATAAAATCTGGCTCTTTTTCTCTATAGAGTTCTAACGCTTCTAAACCATCTCTAGCTTTTATCACCTCTTTACAAAAAAAGTTTAGAGACTTTGCTAAATTTTCACAAATCATCTCATTATCTTCTGCTACAAGAGCTATTTTTGATTTTAAGATAGTTAAATCACTCATAAAAAAGTATCCTTTTACTTTTAACTCTTCTCTTTGTTAGAGATAGGAATCTTGATTTTGAAACAAGATTTTTCCTTTTTATTTAAAATCTCTATCTCTCCAAAAAAACTTTTATTTATCAAATCTTTTATAATAAAGAGTTCAAAACTACCACTATCTACCTGCTCTTTAGTGCTAGAGAAGTTGCTAAAAACTTTAGATAAAACTTCCCTTTTAACTACTCCATTGTTTAAAAATAGAATCTCTATATAACTTTTAGCATCAATAATATCTATTTTAATATATGGATTTGTTATCTCTTGCTCTTCAAAAATATGTTTAAGATTTGTTAAAATATTTATAAAAACTTGTGTAAGTTCACTCTCAACCCCAAAAACTCTACTCTCTGAAAAGTTTTCAACCTCAACATCAATAGACAACGATTTTATAGCCGATTCGCAAATCTTCAAAGCTTTATCAAGAGCCTTTTTAACTTCAAACTCTCTCTTTTTTGAATCACTCTTAACATAACTTCTAAAATCATCAATAGTCATAGACATATCTTTTAGTATACCATTTATAGTCTCAATTGAATCAAAAAACTTTTTATCACTAAAATCTCCATAACTTCTCTCTAATTGTAAATTCATTAGAGTTGAGCCAATCTGCGTTAGAGGCTGTCGCCACTGATGTGAAATTGAGTTTAACATAATTCCCATATCGGCTAGTTTTGCTTTTTTTAGCATAATAGCCTCACTTCTTTGCTTTTGAGCCTTTAATCGATTTACTCTACTAGCTAGTGCAAATGAGAAGAGTGTAAGCTCTAATATAAAAATCAGATGACCTCCTAAATAGATTACACCATTAAAGAGTTCACTATTAAAATGAATTACTATCATTAAAAAAAAGAGAAGAGAAATCATTGCCCATATAAGAGTATATATTTTAGCATCTACATCTTTTTTAAAGTAAAAATAGATAGATACTATAAAAATACTTATCAATGTAAAAAATTTCACAAAATTATCTATTGGAAAGTAGAGTGTAAAAAGCTCAGGAAAAGGTATAAGAAAAAATGAACAAGTTAACATAGCATATATCATATATAGGGTTATATTTAAGATTCTATTTAATTTTTTAGATTTTTTACTATTTAAAAAGTGTTTAGTAAACTTAATCAAAAATATTTGAGCTGTATTTGAAACAATATGTATTAAAAATATATCTATTCCAAAAACTATATTTGGATATGTGTCTAAAGATAAAAGAGTTAACATTGCCATAAAATGATAGATAATATAGTAAAAATAGGCTCTATCTCTAATTGATAGATAGATAAAAAAGTTATACAAAATCATAACTAAATAGACTCCATAGACAAAGCCTGTTAAGATTAAGTTTGTTCTATATTCAAACTCAAACTCTTGCTCATTTAATATATAGATTTTAGGTATATCAAACTCTCTATCTTGAATCTCTAAATAGAACTCTATTTTAGAATCTTTTGGAATCTGCTCTTTAAATATAATAAAATTGGATTCAAAATCCCTCTCATTATAAGTGACAATATAACCATTTTTTTTAACAGAGAATTTCCCATTTTCAAATCGATGAAGATTCACAACTCTTAAATATGGCTCAAAAGTTTTAATATAGTAGTTTAGCTCCTCTTTTGTCTCATTTGAGATAGTAAATTTTATCCAAAAAGTAGATTTATTATATTTGTAAATTTTTTGAGCTTTTAGTAGTTTTTTAAACTCTTTATCTCTAACTTGATTGATATTTAGAGTTGAGTTCTTATCTTCAAAAATCTCTAAATCTAAATTATTCACTGCAAAGATAGAGTTAATTGATAAAAGTATTAAAATTAAAATTTTTATAAAAGAGTTTTTAGACAAAAATATCCTTAATTTCTACACTATAAAAGAGATTAAACGATAATTTATCGCTTAAAAAGTTGATATTAAAATTTTAAAACAGGCTCCATCTGCTTGATTAAAAACCTCTATTTTACCATGAAAATTTTTAGTTATAATCTCCTTTACAATAGAGAGTCCCAATCCACTTCCTCCTAAATTTTCTCTAGTTGTAAAAAACTCTTCAAATATTTTGGGCAAAACCTCTTTGTCGATTCCACCTCCACTATCTAAAAAGTGAATCTCTATATAGTTTTTACTCTCAAAAATATCGATTTTAATATATGGCTCATCTATATTTCGCTCTTGAAAGATAGATTTTGAGTTTATTAATAAATTTATAAAAACTTGGACAAACTCACTCTCATTTCCATATATCTCACTTTTTGAGTTATCTGTTATATCTATGGAGATATACTTTAGAGCCGATTCACAAATTTTCAAAGCTCTCTCTAGTGCATTAGCTACTCTAAACTCTCTCTGCTCTGTCTCATTTTTCACATATCCTCTAAAATCATCAATTGTTACTGACATATATTTCAATATTCCATTTATAGTATCAACTGAATCATTAAAACTTTTATCACTAAATTTGCCATGCATCTTCTCTACTTGCAGTTTCATCAAAATCGAACCTATCTGCATTAGAGGCTGTCGCCACTGATGTGAAATCGAGTTTAACATAACTCCCATATCGGCTAATTTTGACTTTTTTATCATAATAGCCTCATTTCTAACTTTAGCCTCTTTTAACCTATTTACTCTTGAAGCAAGTGCTAAAGAGAATAGAGCTATCTCAAAAACAGCTACACAGTGTCCAAAAAAGTAGGTATGAACAGTAAAAAACTCACTATTTAAGTGTATAAAAATAGCTACTAACATAAGTATAGATACTAAAGTCCATATCAAAATATAGACTTTTGCATTTATATTTTTTCTCATATAAAAATAGATAGAGACTATAAAAATAGAGACTAACATAATAACTTTAACAAAACTATCAATTATAAAAAACTCTGTAAATATTTCAGGATATAAAATGAGTAAAAATGAACCAAATAGAGTCATATATATCAGATATAAAACTCTATTTAAAAACCTATCAACGCTTTTTGATTCTTTACTGTTTAAAAAGCATTGAGTGAATTTAATTATAAATATAGACATTATATTTGTGGATATATATGTTAAATTTATATCTATTCCAAAAAATATATTTGGATAAGTATCTAATGAAAAGAGAGCAATCATCAAAAATATATGATAGAGAATGTAGTAGAGATAAGTTTTATCTTTTACCAAAAGATAGATAAAAAAGTTATATAAAATCATAACTAAGTAGATTCCATAAATAACTCCTATCAAAACAAAAGTAACTTTATAATCTGACTCGAAATCTCTCTCATTTAATATATATACTTTAGTAAAATTTAAATTATCCTCTCTCAACTCTAAATAGAAATCTATCTTTTCACCTCTATCGATACTCTCTTTAAAAACAATAAAGTTTGTCTTTAAATCTCTCTCTTTATAAGCGATACTATAACCATTTTTTTTAACACTCACCTCTTTTTTATCTTCAACTCTATATAAATTTGCAACTTTTATATATGGCTCAAAGAGTTTTATATAAAAATTCTCCCTCTTATCACTACTATTTGATAACTCAAACTTAATCCAAAAGGTAGATTTATTATATCTATGAGTTTTATTAGCGATATTTAGTTTTGTAAATTTTTGATTTACAACTTCATCTATTTTCAAAATAGAATCTCTATCTTCAAAAACCTCAAACTCTAAAGCAGAAGCGAAATTAAGCAACAGTAGTAAAAGTGTAATTATTCTTATAAAAAAACTCACGATAAAAAAATATCCTTAGTAAAGCCTTTTCTCAAAAAAGGATTATATTATTAAAATACTCTTTTGTAAAATGGTTTTGATATATTATTAGCTTCAAATCTACTTTAGAGTATAATTTTGGCTATTTTTAATTAAAAGGATACAAATGTCTAGCTTTGCTAAACTAGATGATGAAGAGAAGAGTAAACTACACAGAGATATTATGCAGTTAGTTGAGAGCGTTGGGGGAAAAAACTTTTTTTTTACAATACTTGAAGCTATAAAAGAGAATAAAAATGTATTAACATCTTCAAATTGCGAATTTAAATACCCTAGAGGATATGTGATTTGGAATAAAAGTATGTTTAAAGATAAATTCGACCTACTTCTCTCACTTATCTATATTGATGGTAATATTTTGCCAAAAAAAGATGATAAAAAATATAAAAAAGTTTTAAATATGGTAAAAGCTCTAAAACCGATAGAGTTTACATTTAAACCTAGAAATAAAATCGACGGAGAGGGTTTTAAAATCGATATTTTTCAAGAGACAAGCGATGAGAGTGTCACAATCAATTTAAAATTTAAAGCTCTATTTTTCTATCCAATTGATTTCACAAAACAAGCAATGAATTATCAACCAAAGTAGAGGTTTTAGATGGAGTTTTTAAAAAATATTTCACTCTCAGAAGGGATTGCCCTTCCAAATAAAAAAGTAAAACTAGCAGTAACTGGACTTAGCAGAAGTGGTAAAACTATCTTTATCACTTCACTAATAAACCAGCTTATAGCTGGTGATAAGCTTGAGTTTCTAAAGCGAAAAACCTCAAAACTATTTATTACAAGAATCAAAAAAAACAGTGAGTTAGAGACTTTTAAATATGAGGATTTTCTAAAAAATTTAAGAGCAAAAAAGCCGATTTGGCCTGAATCTACAAGTGATATATCATCTCTCACACTTGAGCTTGAGGTAAAAAGTACCAATAGAGTTTTAAAAAATAGATTTATAGATATAGAGTTGATAGATTATCCAGGTGAGTGGCTCTTAGATATTCCAATGCTCAACCAAACTTATGAGCAGTGGAGCGAATTTTGTTTCAATTTAGCTAAAAAAGAGCCAAGAGATAAACTCTCTTTCAAGTGGCTCTCAATGCTTCATGCGTTAGATTTTAGAGAAAATTTTAATGATGATATATCAAAAGAGCTTAGTAAATTATATAGAGAGTATCTTTTTGAGTGTAAAGATAGCAAAGCTGGTCTTAACTTGATTCAACCAGGTAGATTTATTATGCCTGGGGATATGAGTGGGGAGCTTTTAGAGTTTACGCCTCTGCCTCCGATAGAAGATACTACAAATTTAGATGAAAACTCTTACTATATGATTTACAAAAAGAGATATGAAAAGTATGTAAACGATTTTGTTAGAAAATTTAATTTAGAGCATTTTTCAAAGTTTGATAGACAGATTGTCTTAGTTGATGTTTTAAAAGCTCTAAAGACAGGCTATGAGTGTTTTGAAGATATGGTCGAATCGATAAAGATGATTATGTCTATCTACTCATACGGCAGAGTAAATTTTATCTCTCAATTTTTCTCAAATAAGATAGATAAAGTTATCTTCTGTGCTACAAAGGCTGACCATGTTGCAAATAATCAGCACAATAACTATCGCTCCCTTTTAGAGCTTATCATCGAAGAGGCTAGACGGCAGATAGATATAAAAGGTGTAAAGACAGCTTCAACAATTGTCTCATCAGTCAAGAGTACACACACAGTCTTGAAAGAGTACGATGGTAGAAGACTCTCTTGTCTAAAAGGTAGAGTTTTGGGAGAATCTGAAGATAGTATTATCTACCCTGGTGAAGTGCCTGAGTATTTTCCATCAAAAGAGGATTGGGATTTAGACTACTTTGATTTTCCAAGCTTTGCACCAGTTAGTTTTCCAACCATTACAACACAAGCCGTTTCAAATATTAGAATGGACGAAGTTATCTATCACTTAATTGGAGACAAAATATGAATAGAGTAAAACCACTTAGATTCGATGCAAATAGTAAACATGAAGAGATTAAAGAGGAGAGAGCAAAACCTATATTTAGTGAAGAGGTGATAAAACATACTAGATATAGGTCAAAGTTTTATAGCTTTTTGACATTTCTATTTTTTCTATCGATGGCGATTCTCTTTAGCTCTATCTATGACGGATATTTAACATTTAAAGAGATATTTGAGTTTAATGAGACTTTTGGCTATCTATATTTGAGTTTTATCTCAATTACAGCTCTTTTTATAATTAAATTTATCTTAAATCAGAGAAAATCGATAAAGGAGCTTAAACGAGTAAGTTCACTTCAGCTAAGAGGATTTGAAGTTATCAAAAATCCATCTAAAAAATCGATTAAGTATTTAAGAGTCATTATGAGAGAGTATGAGAAGCGAATCGAGACAAAAGAGGGTGTTCAGAAGCTTCAAGACAAAATAAATGATTCTATTTTAGATGATGAGATAATTGATAATATAAATGAGTATATTTTAAAACCTCTTGATAAGAGAGTTGATGATATTATCTTAAAAAATGCAAAACACAATGCTATCTTAACAGCAATCTCGCCAGTAGCTATTATTGATGTTGCTATTTTAGTTGTAAAAAACTATAAAATGGCTATCGATATATCAAAAATTTATGGATTTAGACCAAGTTTTATTGGAAATATGATTATTTTCAAAAGAGTGCTTGAAAATCTTATTTTTGCAAGTGTTAGTGAGTTAGCTAGTGATACAATTACTGAATCTATTGGACAGAGTGCCTTATCTAAAATATCTTACTCAGCTTCGCAAGGGTTGGCAAATGGTATCTTTACGATTAGAGTAGGATTAAGTGCTAAAGAGCTTAGCAGACCTACTCCTGTTGAATCAAAGAATGCTTTTAAAAGTATATTCTCTATACTATTTGAAGCATTTTCAAAGAAGAGTTTTTAATCTCTTCTTCCGCCTCCACCAGAGCCACCATATCTATTTCTATTTCCACCACCGCCGTGTCTACTTCCGCCACCGCCGCCGCCATGTCGTCTATTTCCACCACCGTGTCTACCTCTACCTCTGTAGTTTCTATTTCTACCACCTCTATCATCACTTCTACTGTGAATAATAGATTTTAACCCTTTTTGGTCTATTCCAATTTTATTTGGACCAGAGATACTCTGTTTTTCTAATAGCATAGAGATTAATTTAAATGCAATCACTTCATTATCTAAATCATTCTCTAACTCTTTTAGAATTGCGATAGCCTCTTCACTAACTTTTTGGTTTTCTATCTCTTTTACAATTTTTACAACTTGATTCTTCTTAACATCATCAAGACTTGGAATCGTACAAAACTCTATATCTTTTTTGATAACTTTTTGAATTCTCTTAATCTCTCTAAACTCAATCGGTGTTACAAGAGTAATTGCAATACCTTTTTTTCCAGCTCTACCAGTTCTACCAATTCTGTGAACATAACTCTCTGGATTGAAAGGAATATGATAATTAAATACATGTGTAACATCAGCAATATCAAGCCCTCTAGCTGCTACATCAGTAGCTACTAAAATATCGATTGATTTATTTTTAAATGCTCTAATTACTTCGCCTCTTTTATTCTGCTCCATATCACCATGTAGCCCTTTTGCTAAAAATCCTCTAGCAAGAAGCATTGTGCTTAATCTATCAACCTCTTTTTTTGTTCTACAAAATAGAATCGATTTCTCAGGCTCTTTAGCATCGATTAATCTAACGATAGCGTTATCTCTCTCTTGCTCTTGTACTACATAGTAATACTGCTCGATATTTTCATTTGTTGTTTCAGATTTTGTAATTTGAATATGCTCAGGCTCATTTAAAATAGTCTTTGCCAAATTTGATATTTGGTAAGGCATAGTTGCTGAGAATAGTAGAGTTTGTCTATTTGTTGGTAAATATGTAAAGATCTCTTTAATATCATCTAAAAATCCCATATCAAGCATCTCATCTGCTTCATCTAATACTACAATTTCTGGATTAAATGTACTTAGAGCATTGTTTGATAGTAAGTCTAATAATCTTCCTACAGTAGCTACGGCTACATTTGCTCCATTTTTTATAAACTCAACTTGTCTTCTTGATGATTGCCCACCATAAATTGTAACTGTTTTTATGTTTGCATATCTTCCAAGTTTATAAAGCTCATCACTAACTTGCATTGCAAGTTCTCTTGTTGGAGTGATAACCAACATTTGAAGATTTTCTTGTTCTATAATATTTAAACTAGCTAAACCAAATGCAGCTGTTTTTCCTGTTCCTGTATGTGCTTGTGCTATTAAATCTTTTCTCTCTAAAATTCTCGGAATTGCCTCTTCTTGTATAGGACTTGGTTTTTTAAATCCAGCGTCTCTGACACCTTTTATAATATTTTCTGATAAATTAAATCTATCGAAATCAAAATCTTTCATATATTACCTTAAAAATTCTTAAATTGATTTCTTATTATAGCCAAACATTTGTTATAAAATCAGAAGAATCGACTATTATTTTCCTCTTTAGGGATAATTTATTGTTTTTGTATTTTTATTTCGTTAAGATTACCGTTATTTCTATTTTTGTAAATTTAAATTATCTAATTTTTGGTATATTATTTGTTACTTGAATTAAGTCAAATACTCTAATTTATATATTTAGGAGTTGAGTTTGTAATGAATAATTGTAATTGTAATGATGTATTGGTATTAGTATCTGATAGATTTGAGAGTGTCTTCTCAAAACTCTTTAATGAAGAGCTAGGCAGAGATAAAACAAATGAGTTAGTTGATTTAGATATTAATTACCAAGTTTTAATTAAAGGGTTTTCCATAGTTTTTTCAGCAAATATAGATTTTATTAAAACTATTTTATCAAAAAATATAAAAAATTTTCCAAAAAATAGAGAGTTAGAACTCTGTAGTGACACTCTCAAAGAGATTGTAAATATAGTAATGGGAAATATAGCAAAACATAAATTTATAAATATAGATATCTGTTTTCAAATAGAGAAGATAGATAAAATAGAGTTTGAAAAGAGTTTTTGTTTTACAAATTATAAAAAAAATTTTCAAATTTTAATAAAGGAGATATGAGTGGCTAAATTTTTAGTAGCAGATGATTCACTTTTAGCTAGATTATCAATAGGCGAGATGTTAGAGAAACTAGGTCATGAAGTTATAGCTCAAGCTGAAAATGGTAAAGAGGCTTATACTCTATACAATGAGTTAAAACCTGATTTTGTAACAATGGATGTAAACATGCCTGAGATGGACGGAATCGCCTCTAGTAGAAATATCTTAAAAAAAGATAAAGATGCAAAAATAATTATGATAACTTCCATAGAGGATAGCTCTTTAAAGTATGAGAGCATTGGTGAGGGGATTCTCTACTATCTAAATAAACCTTTTGATATTGAAGAGTTAAAAAAAGCTCTTGAGAACTTATAAAAAATAGAGAGTTAAAAAGCTCTTTTAACTCCTTTTTTACAGAAAAGTCAATATTTTTTAATCTTGATACTTATCTCTAATCTCTAAAAATTTATCCAAATTCTCAAAGAAAATATCAATTAATATTGGGTCAAAGTGTTCACCTCTCTCCTCTTTAAAGAGTTTCAAAATCTTATCAAGCTTCCAAGCCTTTTTATAACATCTATCACTACCTAACGCATCAAAGACATCAGCTATGGCTGTGATTCTTCCATAAATATGAATATCTTCACCCTTTAAGCCTCTAGGATAACCTTTACCGTTGTATTTTTCGTGATGCTCATAAGAGATAATTGCTGCTGTCTTTAAAATATCTCTATTTGAATTTTTCAAAATATTAAAGCCCATTTTTGCATGAGTTTTCATGATTTTCCACTCTTGCTTATCAAGCTTTGCAGGTTTGTTTAATATCGTATCAGGAATCCCAACTTTTCCAATATCGTGCATTGGTGAAGCGTGAAAAATAATATCACTCTCATCTTTCTCTAATCCATACTCTTGAGCTAGAAGCCTTGAGTACTCTGCGACTCTCTTTACATGATTTCCAGTCTCTTTACTTCGAACCTCAACAATCTCACCCATTCTATAGACAAGCTCTCTTTGAGTCTCCTCTACCTCTTTTGATAACTCTATCACATTTGTAATATCTTGCGAAATTGACATATACTCAATAGTCTTTTTTCTATTATCACAAATCGAGACAAAAATCGTACTTAGATAGGAATCTCTTCCATCTTTTCTATTGAGTTTTAAAACCGTTTTGAATATATTTTCATAATTGACTTTTTCAAATATCTCATCAATTGAGCCTAAATCGTTATCTATGCAGGTAATTGGCAACTCTTTACCGATAAATTCATCTTTACAAAAACCTAAAATCTTACAAAATTTTTGATTTACATAGAGTATCTCCCCATCTAAACTATATCTAATCAAAATATTTGACTCTTTAAGTGCCTTTTCATACTCTCTACTAAGCGTTAGAGCCTCTTCAAAATTTGCATTTGTAAGCTCTAAGTCACTCTTTAATTTGTATCTTAATTTCTCTAAATCTGTAATATCGTTTCTAATAGAGATAAACTCTACAATATTTCCAGAGTTATCTAAAATTGGATTTATAACAGTATCTGTATAGTAGCGTTTTCCACTCTTTGTTCTACTTTTCAAAATTCCATACCAAGGCTGTTTAGATTTGATTGTACTCCAGACCTCTTCAAAAAAGGATTTTGGAATCTCAGGGTCTCTTACAATATTGTGATTTTTTCCTAAAAGCTCATCTTTTGAGTATCCACTAATTCGGCAAAACTCACCATTTACATAGGTGATAAAACCTCTCTTATCTGTCTTAGAGACAATAGCACTTCTATCAACAGCCTCTTTATACTCTTTCAATATTTTTCGCTCTTTAGATAGGACTATATTGGTCTTTTTTATCTTTTTAATCAAGCTTAAGTTATCTAAATTTAGGTAGATTCTGCTAAAAAACTCATCTTTAGAAAAACCTTTGATAATATAATCATTTGCTCCATTTTTCAAAAACTTTGAAGTGATATAGCTATTATTCTCAGATGAGAGTGCCAAGATACAAATATCCTCTTTAGAGAATTTACGCCTCACTTTTCTAATAAACTCATATCCATCTAAATGGGGCATATAGTAATCTGTTATTATTAATTGGATTTTTTGGTTTTTCAAAATCTCCAACGCCTCTAAACCATGTTCAGCCTCAATTATATTAAATCTATGAAGCTTTAAAAAACTTTTGATATAGCTTCTAAAGACTCTTGAATCATCTACAATCAAAACATTTATAGATTCATTTAATTTCAACTTATTTAAAAGCTCAATAGCACCCCTTATATCATCAATAGACTCTTTGATAATATAATCAACTATCGGCTCATCATTAAATTTCAAACGAATACTCTCACTCACATCGGCTGTTAAGACAATTGAGGGGATTTTATGCTCAAGTGCTAAATTAACTATCTCACCACTCATAGCATCTGGAAGATGAAGATCCAATAAAGAGGCAAATATCTCACTATCTTTTTCTAAAATCTCTTTTGCCTCTTTATAACTTGTAGCTAAAATAAAATCAAACTCTGTATACTCTTTTAAAAGCTCTATTATTACTTGTATATATGTCTTACTATCTTCTACTATTAAAATCTTATCTTTCAAGGAAAGTCCTAATTGAAGTTTTAGTAGCAATTATACTAAATATAACCAAATCTTTCAAATTATCGTTATTTTACAACTCTTAATTATTACACTCCTACAAAAACTACAATAGCTCTATCTGATACTAAAACCTCTCTATCTTTAATTAAATTTTTCTCTAAAGCAGTATCCACTATATCCTCTCCATAGCATAAATCGGTGTTTATAACCATATACCAATCTCTATTTTTTAGTTTTGGTAACTCAAAGAGAAGTGATTCTGTATGCATATTCATAGCTACATAGATATAGTCATCTTCTATCTTAGCGTGTTTCCCACATAGCATAAAAGCAAAGACTCTCGAACCATCACTAAAATCAGGTTGAAAAGCTTTAGTTCCATGAAAAGATATATCACTATAACCACTATTTAATATATCTTTTTGATAAAAATGATAATCTCTTCTTAAAACACTATGTTTTAATCTAAATCGAATAACTCCCTTTACAAACTCTAAAATCTCTGAATTTCTATCAACTAGATTCCAATCAAACCAGCTAATCTCATTATCTTGACAGTAGGCATTGTTATTTCCCTTTTGAGTTCTAGCCACCTCATCACCCATACAAATCATAGGAACACCTTGCGAGAGCATCAAAATAGTAAAGGCATTTTTCATCATTTTATATCTAAGTCTCAAAACCTCTATATCATTACTCTCACCCTCAAAACCACAATTCATACTAATATTACTGTTATCTCCATCTGCATTATCTTCACCATTTTCGATATTATTTTTTTGCGAATATGAAAATAGGTCATAGAGTGTAAAGCCATCGTGAGCAGTAATAAAATTTACACTAGCAGTAGGAGTTCTCTCTCGATATATCTCAGGAGAGCCTTGAATCGAGTCACAAACTCCCTTAACAGAGCAGAAATAACTATTTAAAAAACATCTCACTCTATCTCTAAATTTTCCATTCCACTCTGCCCATCTACCATAAGAGGGAAAATCTCCAACTTGATAAAGCCCCCCAGCGTCCCAAGCCTCAGCAATCAATTTACACTTTCCAAGCACAGGGTCGTAAGCTAGTGATTCAATAAGAGGAGGATTGCTCAGAGGTTCACCATCTTGGTCTCTTCCCAAAATCGAAGCTAAATCAAATCTAAATCCATCTACATGATACTCCGATGCCCAATATCTAAGAGAGTCTAAAATCAAATTTCTAACCACAGGATTGTTACAATTTAGTGTATTTCCACAACCAGAGAAGTTAAAATAGTACCCCTGTGGTGTCATCATATAGTAAGTTTTATTATCGATTCCCTTAAAAGAGATTACAGGACCCTCCTCATTTCCCTCAGCACTATGGTTAAAAACTACATCTAAAATAACCTCTATACCATTTTTATGAAGCTCTTTTATGAGCGATTTTAACTCATATATCTGCAATCCATACTCACTAGAGGCTGAATATCCAGCCTTTGGAGCGAAAAATCCAACCGTACTATAGCCCCAGTAGTTAACTAATCTCTCATTTGTAACTGGGTTAACTCTCTCATTCTCCAGCTCATCAAACTCAAAAATAGGCATAAGCTCAACAGCATTTACTCCAAGCTCTTTTAAATATGGAATCTTCTCCTTTAGAGCTGAAAAAGTTCCACCATATTTTGTATTTGAGCTTTTATCTTTTGTAAAGCCTCTCACATGCAACTCATAGATAATCGTATCTTCAAATGCCCTCTCAAGAGGCTTATCATCTCCCCAATCAAAATACTCAAAAGCTATCTGCGACCGATGAGGGTAAAAATCTTCGAAACTGCTTCTCTCTCCCCACTTTTCTCTACCAGTTATCAATTTTGCATAGGGGTCTAACACTATCTTATCTCTGTTAAACCTATGCCCCTTTTCAGGATTAAAATCACCATCTAATCTATAACCATACTCAATTTTATCAAACTCAAGTTCAAATACACACATCGAAAAGACATTACCAATTTTAAAAGTATCGGGAAACTCTATCTCTACAAAAGGTTTAAGTTCACCTCTTTTAAACAGAACCAAAGTGCAACTCTTTGCAAAACTAGAAAAAATTGAAAAGTTAACACCATTTGCTGTAACATTTGCACCAAATGGTAAAACCTCGCCTCTTCCTACTTTAAATCCATTAATCTCTAATGATGGATAGCTTATTAGACACTTCTCTTGTAACAAGCCTATCCCTTTAGTTCAATATATGAGACACTAAGAGGAGATAGAGTAACTGCAATCGAATAATCAAAACCGTGCATAGTTTCAGCCATTGCTTCCATATCTTTAGAGTTAACCACTCCACTTCCTCCATACTTCTTATCATCTGTATTTAAAATCTCTCTCCACTTTCCATTAGCTGGAACTCCTATCTTATAACTCTCATGAACGCTCGGTGTAAAGTTACAAATAATTAAAAAGAGAGAAGCTTCTCCTTTTCGTAAAAATGAGATAATACTCTTCTCTCTATCATTTATATCAACCCAACTAAAACCTCTCTCATCAAAGTCAAATCTATAGAGACAATCATATTTTCTATACAATCCATTTAAATCTGTAATCAATTTTGAAATAGAGCTATGATTCTCATACTCTAATAGATTCCAATCTAGTGATGAGTTATAATCCCACTCTCTAAACTGTGCAAACTCACCCCCCATAAATAGAAGCTTTTTACCAGGGTGTGCATACATATAGGCATATAAAACTCTCAAATTTGCAAACTTTTGCCAATAGTCGCCACTCATCTTATTAATAAGTGAGCCTTTCATGTGTACAACTTCATCATGCGATAGAGCTAGTTGAAAGTTTTCATTAAAAGCGTACCAGATACTAAAAGTTATCTGGTCTTGATGGAATTTTCGGTGAATGAAATCTCTTGAGAGATACTTTAAGCTATCGTGCATCCAGCCCATATTCCACTTAAGCCCAAACCCTAACCCTCCATCATAGATAGGTTTTGAGACTTTCGACCAAGCAGTTGACTCCTCTGCAATCATCAAAATATCACCAAAATCTCTATAACAGCTACTATTTAACTCTTTTAAAAAATCAACTGCATCTAAATTTGCATTTCCTCCCTCACGATTTGCAATCCAATTCCCATCTTCCCTTGCATAATCAAGATATAAAATAGATGCCACAGCATCAACACGAATCCCATCAATATGAAATAGGTCAAACCAAAAGTGCGCACTACTTATCAAAAACTCTCTAACTTCATGCCTTCCAAAATTAAAGACATAACTGCCCCACTCAGGGTGAAAACCCTGTCTAGGGTCACTATGCTCATATAGGTTTGTCCCATCAAAATTAGCCAATCCGTGAGAATCGACAGCAAAGTGCGATGGAACCCAATCTAAAATAACACCAATTCCCTCTAAATGCATCTTATCAACAAAATACATAAAATCCTCAGGCTTTCCATATCTTGAAGTTGGGGCAAAATAACCGATAGATTGGTAACCCCAAGAACCATAAAATGGGTGTTCCGTCACAGGCAAAAGCTCTATATGAGTAAAATCTCTCTCCTTGATATAGCTAGATAACTCATCAGCTAAATCTCTATAGTTTAAAAAATCTAAATTTTTATCCCTTATCCAAGAGCCTAAATGAAGCTCGTAAATAGATATTGGTTTATCAATTGAGTTTTTCTCAGCTCTTTTATCTATCCACTCTTTATCACTCCATTTATAATCAAATCTATATGTTTTAGATGAAGATTTTGGAGGTTTTTCCCAATATTTAGCATAGGGGTCACTCTTTTGAAATATCTGATTGTTTAATTTTGATTCGATATAAAACTTATAGTTTGTCTCCTCTTGCATTCCTTCTACAAAACACTCCCAAATACCACTATCATCATCTCTTAAAACCATAGGATTCGCATCTTTATCCCAATGGTTAAAATCAGATATTAAACTTACATATTTAGCATTTGGTGCCCAAGTTGAGAAGTAAAACCCCTCTTTATTGTCTACTTTTCCATAGTGTGAACCTAGTTTATTATAGAGTTTGTAGTGTGTTCCCTCTTTAAAATAGTATATATCATCACTTGTAAATAGAGAGTTTTTCAAAATATCCCCTTTTGAGCATTTTATTAATTTTATTCTAATGTAACTTGCTTACAATTTAATAATCAAAAAACAAAAAGGCTATCTATGATAAAAAAATGTCTATTTCCATCAGCTGGTTACGGCACTAGATTTTTACCAGCTACAAAATCGATGCCAAAAGAGATGTTACCAATTTTGGATAAACCACTTATTCAATACGGCGTAGAGGAAGCAAACAGTGCCAATATTTTTGATATGGCAATAGTAACTGGAAGAGGAAAAAGAGCAATAGAGGATCACTTTGATATTAGCTATGAGCTTGAGCATCAAATCAAAGGTACAAAAAAAGAGGCAATGCTAAATGATATAAACCAATTGATAAAAAAGTGTACATTCTCATACACTAGACAAATCGAGATGAAAGGGTTAGGTCATGCTATCTTAACTGGTGAGACTTTGATAGGAAATAACCCTTTTGCTGTCATTTTAGCTGATGATTTATGTATTGGTGAGAGTAACTCGGTTCTATCACAAATGGTAAAACTATATGAGAAATATAAATGCTCAATCGTAGCTATCGAAGAGGTTGATAAAAAAGAGGTTAGCAAATATGGCGTAATCGATGGAAAACAGATAGAGGAGAATGTCTATTTAATCTCTGATATGATAGAGAAACCTAGCGAAAAAGAGGCACCTAGCAACTTAGCAATTATCGGTAGATATATATTAACTCCTGATATTTTTGATATTCTAAGAGATACAAAAGCTGGAAAAAATGGCGAAATTCAAATAACAGACGCACTTTTAACTCAAGCTAAAAAAGGCATGGTATTAGCCTATAAATTTAAAGGTAAAAGGTTTGATTGTGGAAGTATTGACGGATTTGTAGAGGCGACAAATTACTTTTACAATAAAAAATAGAAAAATTCAAAGTTATAGATACTCTATAAGGAAGCTCAATATATGACAAAAGAGACTATATTAAAGTATTTAAAAAAGCATAAAAATGAGCTTTATAAAAAATATGGAATCATTAAAATAGGACTATTTGGAAGTTATGCACGAAATGAAGCAAACGACAATAGCGATATAGATTTATTAATAGAGCTTGAAAAAGATACAAAAAATATATATGAAAAAAAACAGGAGTTAAAAAAGATATTAGAAGATAAATTTCATACAAAAGTAGATATAGCGAGAGAAAAATATCTTAAAAAGTTTGCTAAAAATGAAATTTTAAAAGATATCTGTTATGTCTAAAACAAAACTGATAATTCTATCCATTATTGAAGCTATCGAAAAGATAGAAGAGTATACAAAAGAGTTTAATAGTGCTGAAGAGTTTTATCATGACCAAAAGAGTTTTGATGCAACTATGATGCAATTTGTCATAATAGGTGAAATGATTACTAAATTAAATAATGACTTTAAAGAGAAAAACAACCTTATACCTTGGCAAAAGATAAAAGATTTTAGAAATATTGTAGCTCATAACTATTTTGGAATAGATGCTGATGAAATATGGGAGATAATAGATAAAAGTATTCCTAAATTAAAAAAAGATATAGATAAAGTTTTGAAAAAAGTATAAATTTTTACAAAAAACAGAATCTATAAAATCAGTTCAATTCAACTATATAATTATCAGATTCTATCTGATAATCTATCTTTTCAGCTCTTCAACTTCCTCTATCGTTAATCCAGTCTTCTTAGAGATAGTCTCTATATCCAAAATATCCAATAGATTTTTAGCAATCTCTATCGATTTTTGTTTCTCACCCTCTTTTAACCCCTTTTCAACTCCCTCCTTAAGTCCTTTTTTGATTCCTTTTTCAACTCCCTCTTTAAGTCCTTTTTCAAGACCTTTTTCGATTCCTTTTTTCATTCCCTGCTCTAATCCTTTTCGCTCTGCCTCCTCTTTTGCATAATCTAGTACATTTTTATAATCCAATCTAGCCTTTAAATCCTGCTGATAACTAAACTGTCTATCTTTATCAAGAGCTAAAAACTCTGCTATATTAAACGCCTCTGTTATTACATCATCTTCTTTAAAGAGTTTTGGAATCTCATTTAAATCATTTAAATTTTTCAGAAAATAGAGCCAATACTCCAAATGATTTGATAACTCTCTCTCTTGCTTTTTAAACTTTGGCATCTCGATATAGTAGTAAGTCAATTTATCATAAAAGACCTCTTTTGTCTCGAGATTGCAAAGCTTTGCCTTTGTCAAATAGTTATCACTATCGCTATGCTCATCTATCTCAAACTCCAAAATTCCTACAAAAAATATCTTTTTCAATCGATAATCCCAATCACCCTTTTTAGACTGCTCTTGAATCGGAAAGCTTGTATAGTAGAGGCTTCTATCTTTAAAATATTTCTGTTTTCCCCTTTGAAGCTCAACTATAAAATTATTATTTTTCTCATCTGTGCAGTATATATCAAAGACTGCCCGTCTATCGACAATATTTAATCCCAACTTCTCAAGGTTTCGATATTTTATATCTACTATTTTATGCTCAATATCGAGCAAATCATTTAAAAAGCTAATAAGCAGACCCTTATGCTCCTCTGTGCCAAATATCCACTTAAAGCCAAAATCTGTAAACGGGTCGATATATCTCTCTTTTACAACCATGCATATTTCGATTCTCCTTTTAAAATATCTATCTATCCAAACTCGCAACCAATTCGATAGTTTTTAAACTAATAGTTGTAACTCTCTTTAGAAGCGAAATCACCTCTTTTTTATAGTCACTAAATTTATAGTTATCAAACTGCTCTTTTATAGTTTTATCTCTGATTTTTTTCTCTCTATATCCATCTAAAACCCACTCTATTGCACTTCTATTGCCTAGTTTATACTCTAGTGCCTCTTTTTGGGAAGTCGCCAAGAGTTGTAACCTCATCGATTAGAATCTCCTCTTTATCTTTTGAGAGTTTTAGCTTTGCAATATTTGGCTTTTGGCTCTTTTGTTTATACTCTCTTAGTGGATACTCCTCTATATTTTCAAAATCACTATGAAGCTCAATAAGCCTCGCCCCAACCTCTACAAACTTATCAAAATTTTTATAAAATGGAATCCTCGGCAAATCCTGTTTTAAATTTATCTCATACTTTTCTCTATACTTTGGAGAGTGTAAAACTCCATAGCAGTAGTTAAAAATATCTCTTTTTGTTATCGATTCATTTTTGTAGTGAGTTTGAAAAGCTTTTAAGCCAAAATTTGTAATATTCTCTATCTTCTGCTCATTTTGGTATGTGTGGAGTGGGAAAGATTGAAATGGCTCACCAGTAAAATTTGTATCTATTATAAATTTACTTATTAAAGATGAAAATGGCTGTCTTGAATTTAATGATAAAGTACCTATTATTAAGTTATCACTCTCTGCCATTGGGAAAATCAAGTTTTGTTGATACTGCATCTCATTTAAATCTTTTTCAAAATAGAGATGCTTATTTACAAATGGTCGATAGAGAGATTTATAAATTTTATCTTTATCAAATTTAATTACTTTTTTATTTGATAACTGCTTTTTTAAATCTCTAGTCCATTTTATACTATTTTTTGAGTGAACAAAACTATTTACATCAATAGATTTATCTCTTTTAAAATCAGTTAAATATTTTTTATACTCACTTACACAAAATCTTACTTTTTTCTCTAAATTTTTTCTGTTAAAATCATAAACCCACTCATCTCTAGCCGTTACTACTCCATTTGAATATAGTCTAAATATAGCATTCTCTTTTTTGTCTGCCTTACACTCTTTTGTTCCTATTGGGATTAACTCCTCCCAATCATTATCGCTCTGGTTTAACCAATTGTGTCTTTTATCAGGTGTTATCATCTCAAAATCTATCTCATTAAATTTTCTGTTTTTAAGATACTCTAACTTAGCTATCTTTCCAACTACTTTAGGTTTAAAATAATTTAACTTACACTTTCCTAATGATGGCTTTTTAACTAAAATTAAAATCGCAACACCAATCATAATATCAAATACATTTCCATCTTGCTCATTTTTTCTAACATTTCCACCCAAATCGATAATATATATCTCATTAAACTCATCAAATAGGGATTTTCTAAATCCATCAAAACTCTTACTATCGATAAAACTAGAGTTTGTGATAAATGAGATAATTCCCTCATCGATTCTATCACTTGCCCATCTGTAAAATCTACTATACATATCGTAAACTTTTGTCTTTTGGGCATTTGAGTGTTTTACATAACTCTCTTTTATTCGAGCATCGATTTGAGAATAGGTTCGATTCTTATTATTATCATTTTCACTCTGTTGATTTGCATTATATGGAGGATTTCCGATTATTATATCTATTTTACTAGCCTCTTGCCTATCGATTCGCTCTGTATTTTCATCGTTGAAACTAAACAGATCGCCTTGCCCTTTTCTATTTTTATTTAACTCTAAGGTGTCTGTAAAGCTGATATTCTCAAAATCGCTATAATTTCCCATCTTTTGCTGATAGATATACTCTAAATTTAGATTTGCAATGTAATATGGCAAAATCGAAATCTCATTTGCAAAAAGCTCATTTTTAAACTTATGCTCTAAAAACTGTTTTGGAGTTTTATCGATAATTCGAGTTAAAAATGTCCCCGTTCCCGTCGCTGGGTCTAATATCTTAACCCCTTTGCTTGAGAGAGTTTTGTTAAAATGCTTATATAGAAGCGAATCGGTAGACTCAATCATAAAATCAACTATCTCTAATGGCGTATAGACGATTCCTAACTTATCAGCTCTTTTAGGATTGTAGGCTTTGTAAAAGTTTTCATATAGGGTATTTAAAAATTTCTGCTTTTCGATGTAATCACTTAGTGCTAAAGAGTGACTTTTTATCGCTTCGTAGTAGTAGCGAATATTTGCAAATAGATTCTTTTTTTCAGCTCTATCAAAGAGGCTCGATTCAAGTTCGTTTAGTTTTTTGGCAATATTGTTGTGTAGATGAAAATCGCTATCGTTAAATATTACTTTGAAAATATCCTCTGTTAAGATATGCTGAAGTAACATCTCAAAAATATCGATTCTACTTATATTCTCATCGATTGAGTTTTGACAAATCTCTAAAAACTCCAAATAGACTTTTTTAAATTTCGCACTATTTTGATAACTAAACTCTATCTTTATATTTATTGGCTTTATAATATTTGGAATATCGTTTTTAAACTGCTCTAAAGCTCGATTAAACTCTAATATTTCGGGTTTTTCATAGGCAAAAAAAGTATCTAACAACTCTTTTAATTTATCGGGGTTTTGCATATCTATATCTAATACTAACTCTCTATTTTGATATAAAACTGCCCTTTGGCTATCTTCAAAAATTATATTATCGCTAGGATAACCCTTTTTGAGCTTTTTTGCTATCTCAAAATCTAAATCATCTTTGCTATCTTTTGCCTCCCAGTAGCCAAAATCGAAGCGAAACTTATCTTTTATCGTGCCATCTGGTATATTTGCTCTATTAAAAGCCAATTCAGATATTAAGAGCAAATCTCTATCAACTGCATAGGAATTTAACAAAAGTTTAAAAGCGTCTCTTATTGATTGCTCATTATCACTATAGTGCCTATACTCTTCTAATCTATTGTAGTAACTATTTATCTCTCTTAACATCTATTAGCCTTAAATAAGTTTTTTGTTTTTTTAAAATTATATAGTTTAAAGAGTATTAAAGAGATAAATATTAATTAAAGAATTGGGTAATACATTGTTATATTTTCTGATGTTTCACTTTTTTTATTTAATATAACAAAATTGTTTGGCTCTGATGTATAGAAGTTTATAACTTTTTTAATATTTACAGAATCTAAAATAATAAATCGCCCACCAACTCTTCTGCTAATATTTTTGGCTAAATTGATAGCTTCATCTAAAATATTTTGACCTATTTTATACTCACAACTATCTGTTTTTCCTAGTTGAGCTATCAAAAAGCATGGTATATTTTTTCGATTTTTATCAATACCATCTAACTTTTTCACCATAGATTTACTTAAATTAAGTGTGTTTAGCACTTTTAAACAGATTGCATAATAGGCAATTACATTTGCTCTATTATCTAAATATAGATATGTTTTTGTAATATTTTTCTCTTCCAAAAAAATAGATTTTGTATGTAAAAAATCCTCTAAATCTCTATTTTTCAGGCATTTAAAAGTTTTTAAAACTCTGTTAACTCTCTCTTTTTCATAATTTTCTAGTAGATAATCTAACTGTACCAACTGAAGCTGTTTAAAATATTCTCTTTTGTTATTTATATTCAAAGTTAAATAGTAGCTAATGATTTTTTTAAGTTAGAATCTATATCATTAGCTACTTTAAAATCTTTACTCTTTTTAGCTTCTGCCTTTTTGACCTTATCTATATACTCTCTACTCGTAGCATATTTTAATCTCTTTTCATCTTTTTTACTTAGAGAAATATCTTCAAAAATTGATTTTGTCATAATTTAATCCTTTATAACTTTTTTGCTTCTATAACTAAATTATATATTATTATCCATATTTTAACAAACTTCTAAAGAGATAAAAAACGAAGATTTAAAACCTTCTGTTTCTTAAATAGATAAAAATAAAAAAAGCGATAATTGAGATAGTGAGAGGATAATGATAGAAATACTCTTTTTTTACATAAATTTCACTCTTTATCTCCGATTTTTCAAGTTTATCAATCTCACTATAGATACTCAAAAGCATATTTTTATCCGTTGCTATAAAAAACTTTCCACCTGTCTCTTTTGAGAGTTTTTTAAGAGCTAAAGTATTAAAGTATCTTCCAATAGCGATAGAGTGAATCTTGATATTATATTTTTTTGCTAAATCGATAGATACATCGATTGGAATCTGCCCAGCTGTGTTTTCACCATCAGTTAACAAAATAATCATTTTCGATTTTGCCTCTGATTCTTTTAGAATCTTAACACTCTGTGCAATTGAGTCATATATCGCTGTCCTTTTTCCTGCGATTCCTATCTCTAAATACTCTAGTATTTCACTTAAAATATCTTTGTCAAATGTAAGTGGTGATGCAACATAAGCAAAATCGGCAAAGACGATAAAACCGATATTATCATTATCTCTTTTGTGAATAAATTCACCTACAATCTCTTTGACAATGCTAAATTTATCGATTGAGCGATTTTGTAAATCAAAACCAGCCTCACTCATAGAGTAACTAGCATCTAAGCTAAGCACAATATCGTAACCATCTTTGTTTGTCTCTACAATCTCATCTTCAATCACTGGCGAGGCTAGAGCGATAACTAATCCAATAATCGTTATCCACTTTAAGACCTCATTTATATATTGATTTTTCATAGCTACATTTAAAATATCTAAATGAGGAAAAAGTATCGCCTCAAACCTCATCTTAAAAAATTTCGCCCCGATAATAAAAAGTATTAAAATAGCAAATACGAATGGATATTCAAAAGTAAAATCAAACATTTGCCACCTCAATAAAAAGCTTTAACTCCTCCTCTATCTCTTTATCAAAACTTGGTACATCTTTTCTATATTTATAACTAGAGAGTTTATCTATTAAATTGTTATAAATCTCTACCGCTCTCTCATTAGTAGCTAAATATTTTCCATACTCTGTTATTAGATATGCACTATTTTTGGTATCACTTAAATCTAAATCTCTTAATTTTTGTAAATATAGCTTTTTTAAATCTTGTTTTTTTGACTTTAATCTCTTAACTATAAATATAATAGATGCTACTAAAACTGCCAAAGCTAGAGAGATTACAAACAGAAATAGATAAAATGAGTAATCTGGTATCTCTACAAGTGGCTTAATGTCTCTTATCTCTAACTCCAAAATAGATCCTTTTTAATTTTTGTGAAATTTAATTTTATAAAAAAAATAGTAAAAATTCAAAACAAAAGTTTAAAAATTTTTGACCAATTTAACAATTTTTTAGATAAACTAGAAAATTAATAAAATTTATATCAAAATAGGAGATTTGCGATGCTGTATGATATAGATTCTTTGCTTAAAGAGATAGATTTTGAAAATGTAAAAAATGCAAAACTTATAAAAATAGATAATGATAGAAGTGCTACCCTAGAAATAAGAGAAAAAGAGAGTAAGATATTTTATTACGATAGATACTTACTAAATGCAATTGTATTTACAGATATTTTTGATGTTAATTTTGAGTATGTAATAACTCTAAGAGATGCCCTATATGAGATATTTAATGAGGAGAGATTAATCAGACTCTCAAAGATTTTAAATAGTTATAACTACTACTGCTTAGATGCTCTTAGTTTGATAATCGAAGCTCATTTGCAATATAAAAAAGATAAATATTTCAATTTTAAAACATATGAGGATAGATTACATAAAATATTACAACTTTCCAATAAATAAAGTTTGAAATAAATAGTAAAACGATAAAATGCAAAATAAAAAATAGAAAAAGGTTGCTTGATGGAATCTAGAATCTCTCGCTTAAATTTGGTAGGAGCGATTATTACTCTTATCATATTTTCCAGCTTAACAATATATCTTTTTATATATAGTACCTATCAAAACTTTCAAGAGAGAGCAGATTTTACAGAAAAAACATTTATAAACAATCAAAAACGACTTATAAAGCAAGAAGTCTCAAGAGTGATAAAAGATATAGAGGTTAGTCAAAAAAACTTTCAAAAGTATCAAAATATGATAGATAGAGAAATATCTACTAAAGATTTGAAAGATTCTCTAATTAATAAGATAAAAAATGAGAGATTTGGCGAAAAAGATTATGGCTACTTTTGGATTTTAGATAAAAATTTAAATATGTTGATGCACCCAATCGATAAAGAGATTAGTGGTAAAAATGTAAAAGGTTTTTTGACAAAAGATGAAAAGCTTGTCTTTCAAAATATGCTAAAAATATCAGATAGAAAAGAGAATGGCTATCTAAATTATATTTGGAAGAATCCAATAACAGATAAGTATGAGAATAAAATCTCATATATCAACACTTTTAAAGATTTTGGCTGGATTATAGGTACAGGATTTTATCTAAGTGATTTGGAAAAGATTTTAAAAAATGATGAAGATATGTTAGATGAGCATATTAACGATTCTGTTTATAATGCTATTTTGCTCACTCTACTTGCAATAGTTTTAACAATTGTTGTGACTCTATATATAAATAGATACATCAAAAGATTGGAAAAAGAGCAGATAAAAAATATAAATATGTTACAAGAGTATAAAAAAGTATTAGATACTAGCTCTATCGTCTCAAAGTCCGATTTAAAGGGTAATATCACCTATGTAAATGATAAATTTTGCAAAGTCACGGGTTACTCTAAAGAGGAGTTAATAGGAAAAAATCACAGCATTTTAAGACACCCATCGACTCCAAAAGAGACTTTTAAGGATATGTGGGAAGCTCTAAGAGATGGAAATCCTTGGCAAGGAATCATAAAAAACAGAGATAAAAACAGTAGAGTCTTCTATGTGCAGATGACAATAATTCCAATAAAAAATGAGCATGGTGAGACGATTGAGTATATAGCTTCAAGAAATGATGTGACAGAGCTATTTGAGCAAAGAGAGCATATCAAAAAACTATTTAATACAGATTCACTTACAAATCTAGGAAATAGATATAAACTCTTAACAGATATAGATAATAACACTCCAAAAGCTGTTGCAATGGTTGATATTGATAGATTTAGAGAGATAAATAATATCTATGGTTATAAAATTGGAGACTACTTAATAATAGAGTTGGCTAAAAAGCTTTTAGAGATTTGTGAGAGAGAGTCATTTACTCTATATAGACTAGAAGCTGATAGATACGCTCTAACCTCTACAAACTCTATAAACTTTACAAAAAAAATATCAAAAATTATCGATAAAATAGCCTCTAAAGCCTTTGTAATTAAAAGCAAAGAGATACCAGTTACAATAACTTCAGGAATCGCTTTTGAAGAGGAGAATATTTTAGTCTATGCCGATATTGCTCTAAAGATAGCAAAGCAAGATAAAAAAGAGCTATTTGTATTTAATAAAGATAAGTTAGGCAGTGTCTATGTAAATAATATAGATAAGATAAATTTAATCAAAAAAGCTCTAAAAAATGATACTGTTATTCCATTTTTCCAGCCTATTTTTAATTTTAAAACAGGCAAAATAGAGAAGTTTGAGTGTCTAATGAGAATAAAAGATAATGATAAAATCATATCACCATTTGAGTTTTTAGATATTGCAAAACAGACAAAACTCTATCCAAAGCTTACAAATGCGATGATAGAGAAAGCTTCACGAATTTTTTCAAATCTAAATTATGAATTCTCTATCAATTTAACTGTTGAGGATTTATTAAATAAAGATACAATGGAGTTTCTACTCTTAAAAATCAAAAAGTATAAATTAGAGAGAAAGATAGTTTTAGAGATTGTCGAATCTGAACATATTGATAACTATGAAGAGGCGATACAGATTTTAGATAATTTCAAAAAGCTAGGCGTTAAGATAGCTATCGATGATTTTGGTAGTGGCTACTCAAACTTTGATTATTTGATTCGATTAAAAGCTGATTATGTAAAAATCGATGGCTCTATCATCAAAGGAATCGAAAAAGATGAAAATGCGAGAGATTTACTACTCTCTATTGTTAGTTTTGCTAAAAAGTCAAAAATGAAAATTATTGCTGAGTTTGTAAGTAGCGAAAGTATTGCAAAAATTCTAAGAGATATGGATGTAGATTACGCTCAAGGCTTCTACTATGGAAAACCGATAGAAGAGGTTATTAATAGTTAAGTTGGTGGGTTTAACCCACCCTACATAAAAACTTATAAACTCTCTATCTCTTTTGAAAGACAAAAATCTCTTTATCAACTATCTCATTTCCAAAAACCGAAACTGCTACCTTCTCTTTATACCTTAGAGGCAGAGCTTTTTTAATATCTTTTACTTTATGAAAATATTGTAAAATTGTTCCACTTTGCTTTTCAAACTTATCACCACTTTGCTCAAATAGAAATATATCTGTTGTTAAAACACTATTTTCAAAAGTTGCATCAATTGCTAAAAATTGACTCTCTTCATCTTTTATAAAAGTTCCATCGGCAACCAACTCAAATCCATCTCTTGTATTTATATCAAATATAAAGTAGCCTCTATCTTCTAACTTTTCATCTACCAAAGCAAAAAACTCATTTAACTCTTTTGCACTCATGTAGTTAAGCACATCAGCTACACAGACGATTGATTTAAATTTACCTTCAGTTTTTGCTAAATCGAGATTCTCAACATCAACACCTTTTGACTTTGCAACCTCTACCATTTTAGAGCTAATATCAATCCCTTTTGAATCGATATTTAACTCTTTTAACTTTAGCAAAAGTGAGCCATTTCCACACCCAACATCTAAAACACTCTCAATATCTAACTTAACTATCAAATCTACATAGAGGTCATATAAAAAATCATACTGCTTCTCAAAACCTATCATAGATTCTATCTCTGCATACAAATCTAAACTATTCAAAATATTTTCCTAATATAATAATTTTCAAAATTATATCACTTTAAAATTATATCACTTTAAAGCTTTCTACTATTAATCCTCTATCTCATCTCTTGATTTAATTAAATTATCCTTCAAAAATTCTCTATCTTCAACCAATTTATCTACAATCATTTGAATCTGCTCAAGTAAAGCTCTATCTTTTCCATAGATAACTAAACTATCAGCTTCACTATCTAAATCGATAAACTCCAAAAACTCTCTCTTATCCCTTTGTAAAATAGCCTCTAAAAGAGACTCCCAGCTGTACCCATTCCCCTCAAATCCGAAACTATTAAAAATATCAAAGTGTTCACAAATCTCTAACCTTAAAGAGAAACCATGCTCTTGTAAATCTACTATTTTTGATAACATTAAAATATTCCTTTTTAAAATTTTATAAAAGAGAATAAAATTTTAACAAAATAAGAGAGGGAATATAGAGATATTTAAAACTCTTTTTTATCAAAATCGAGCGAAAAACCACCTCGTTAACGGGGCGGATGTAAGCGATTGAGTTCTATTTAGGTATTTTTTGTTGTTCGATATATTTTTTAACAACATCAAGTGAAGCACCACCAACACTACCAGCAAAGTAAGACCTACTCCAAAGACCAGCTTTTCCCCAGTATTTTTTCTTTACATCAGGAAAGTTTTTTCTAAGCATACGAGAAGATTTACCTTTTAAAGTGTTTACAAGAACAGATATAGACCATTTAGGTGGATATTGTATCAAAAGATGGATATGTTCACTCTCTCCATCAAATTCAATCAAATATCCACCCATATTTTCAATAGTTTCTGCAAAAATAAGTTTCAAATAATCAATATACTCTTTTGTCAAAATTTTGTATCTATATTTAGTTACAAAAACTAAATGAGCGTGAAGCAAATGAGTAGAATGTCGAGATTTTTCTATTTTCATTACACACCTTTTAAATAAGTATTGATATACTACCCTGTTTTACATATAATATCAATATGCACACTATAAGGAGGTAAAATGCTAAAAGCTCTGAAAGTTAGACTATATCCAACAAAAAAGCAAAAAGAAGTAATTGCCTCTCAAATAGGTGCAACAAGATATATTTATAATAGAGCATTAGCTCTAAAAATATTTGCTTATAAAAAGTTTGGAAAAAACATAGGTAAATTTGATTTAATCAAACATACTACAAAATTAAAAAAGCGAGAAAAAACAGCTTGGCTTAAAGAGATAGATAGCCAAGCCTTGCAACAATCTATATCAAATATGGATAGAGCTTATAAAAGCTTTTTTAAAAGTGGATTTGGCTTTCCAAAGTTTAAAAGTAAACATAGTTCAAAACAGAGCTACCAATATCCTCAAAGAGTAAAGTTAAATGAAAAGCAGAGTAAAATCTATCTTCCAAAAGTAGGCTGGGTAAAAATAAGAGGCTTTAGAGAAGAGTTTGCCAACTGTAAAATTAAAACGGTAACTATTTCACTAGAGGCATATCAATATCATAGTTCTATTTTACTTGATGATGGTATTGAGACTATAAAACCATCACATAACGGCAAAGCTATTGGATTAGATATCGGAGTTAAACTTATAGTTGCTGATAGCAATGGTAAAAGAGTTAAAGCCTTAAATTTGGAGAAAGAGCTTAAAAAGTTAAGGCTAAGAGCAAAACAGTTAAGCAATAAAAAGAAAAACTCAAATAATAGAATAAAAGTAAAACAGAAGTTAGCAAAAATTAATTTAAAAATAGCAAATCAAAGAAAAGACTTTTTACATAAACTCTCTACACAATACAGTGAAAACCAAACTATTGTGATAGAGGATTTAAAAATCAAAAATATGTCAAAATCTGCAAAGGGTACAGTAGAAACACCTGCAAAAAATGTAGCTCAAAAAAGAGGTCTTAATCGTGCAATAACACAGCAGAGCTGGGGACTATTTTTTGAGATGTTAGAGTACAAAACTGCAAGAAGAGGTGGCAAATTAATAAAAGTTGAGCCAAAATACACTAGCCAAACTTGTAGCAGTTGTGGATATATTGACAAAAAAAATAGAGTAAATCAAAGCAAGTTTGTATGTATTGCTTGTGGATATTGCGAAAATGCAGATATAAATGCTAGTAAAAACATACTTGCCCGTGGGATACACGGCAATAATGCTTTCCATCAAACTAAGATTGCTTAGTGGAGAAAGAAACCACCTCATTTATGGGGTGGTGTATCATGTCTTAAACTCATTTAGTTTCAAGCTTAGATGTTCAGCCACAAGATGGGAGTTATCTATCGCTCCAACCATCTCCTCAACTGCTCTCGCATTTGAGTTTGATAGATTTTGAATATCATCTAATTTCTGATTCTCTATTTTAAACTGCTCTTTGATATTTGAGATATTATCAAGTGAGTCATTAGAGAGATAGATATTTGTCTGCATAATCTCAAATGTCTCCTCTATCTGATTCTCAATATCGCTTGAGCTTTTTGATAAATCCTCAATAGTCTGTACATTATCACTCATTTGACTAGCCACATCTATAATCGATTGAACAATCAAATTAATTGTCGAATTTATCTCACTAAGCGATTTTTGCGTTCGCTCTGCTAACTGCCTAACTTCATCAGCAACAACAGCAAATCCCCGTCCATGCTCTCCAGCTCTTGCAGCCTCAATCGCAGCGTTTAGTGCTAGTAAGTTTGTCTGCTCTGCAATATCTGCAATTACGCTTAAGACCGATTTAACCTGCTCTGCATCACTTGAGAGAGTATTTAATCTATTTGATAGCTCAACCTCTACCTCTGAAGCGTGAGATATTTTATTTATCATATCCAATATTCCAGACCTAGCGATAGTTAATTTATCATTTGAGTTTTGAATATTATTTTTTGTATCACTTGCTTTTTTGATAGAGTCTTTTAGCAAATCTCTTAAGTTTTGATTACTAAGAACTAGCTCACTTACAATATTTGCCTCATTCTCAACTCTTGAGCCTATCTGTTTTGCATTTGCAAAAATCTCATTCGATACAGAGGCATTCTCAAGTGATGAATCTTTAATAGTAGAGATAGTATTTTGAATCTTTTCGATAAAATTGTTTACCTCTTGGCTAACTTTTGAGATTTCATCTTTACTATATATCTGAAGTCTTTTAGTTAAATCACCATCTTTACTACTTAAATCTTTGGCTCTTTTCTCTAACTTTCTAAGAGGTTTTGTCACAAACATAGAGATTAAAATATTCATCAAAACAACAATAGCAACCAGTAAAACAACAACTGCAACAGAGATAAATGAGATAAATTTTGCAATAAATTCGTTTGTATCTTTGAAAATATCCTCTTTTAGACAAGTTATCACTAAAATATAGTCCCAAGGCTTGAAATATGAGATAGTAGCAACCATCTCTTTTACACTACCATTTTCTCTTACTTTATATGTGAGAGTTCCCTCTTTTTTGGCTATTATCTCTTTTATATACTCGATTCCATCAACATCTCTCTCACTTAAAATATTACCTCTACTATCGGATAAAACACTCCCTTTAGAGTTAATTACAAAGGCTGAACCACTCCCACCTACTCGTACATCTTTGATACTCTCATTTAGTAGTTTTAACTCTTTTGTAATGTTGTATCCTATATATAAAATCCCTATAATTTCACCATTTTTGATAATAGGAGAGTATTTTGTCATATAGTCGATTCCAAAAAGTCTAGCTTTTCCCTTATATGAATTTCCACTCATAATAGGCTGATATGCAGGTGATTTTTTACCTAAATATGTCCCTATCGCTCTATCGCCATTTTGCTTTTTTAGTGAAGTTGAAACCCTAACAAAATCATCTCCATCTCTAGCGAAAACTGTCGCTGTTGAGTTTGTGATATTTGTATATCTATCTACAAATGCAAAATTTAAATTCAGAACCTCATCACCATGTTTTACAGTTGGAGTAGAGACTCCCTTTACATCTATCCTATTTTGATTATCGATAGTAATCTCTCTATCAAAAAAAGATTTAAATATATTAAAATATCCATCAGTTGAACTTTTCAAACTCATATTTTGAAGCTCTATTGTCTTTTTCAATAGATTTACTTTCTCAACTAAAACATCATACTCTTTCTGTTGAGTATAACTATTTAAAAACTGAAATGTGATAAATACGAATATCACAAACATTATTGTAAGAATACTACCTTGCATAAAAGATAGCTTTTTCCCAAGCGACTTAACCATTTATAAAAACCCTTAAAAACTATTTTAGTAAAGTATTTTATACTTTTAACTTTTTGGCATTATAACAGAGTAATTTCTAAAATGGTTAAATAGAGCTTTAAGTTAGATTTTTTTTTACTTTTTGTTAACTAAGTAAGCATATAGTAATCTATTTTTTAAACTTTTCGATGCTTGTTACGATATTTATTTAGGTAAACTTTAATTTAAAAACAGTTCCCCTATTTAGCTTAGATTCAAAACTCAACGCTATTTTATACTCTATTGAGATACTATTTACGATATTTAAACCTATTCCAAAACCTCCCTCAAAATCATTCGCTCTTTTGTATCTTTTAAAAATATCTCTCTTTTTTTTCCTATCGATTCCAAAACCACTATCCTCGATTGATAACTCTCTCTTTTTTAGAGAAATTTTTATAAAACCTCTCATTTTATTATATTTGATAGCGTTTGAGAGCAGATTATCAATCAATCGCTCAAGTGAAACTCTATCTATCTCAAAAATAAAACTCTCTAAATCAAGCTCTAAAGATAGTTTTTTACTCTCAATCAAACCCTCAAAAGAATCAACTCTTTGTAAAATAGCCTCTTTAATATCTAAACTCTCTATCTCTTTTTTTGATTTATTTGAAAATAGCAGATATGTCAAATCGTTATATATATTTGAGATTCTTTTAGCACTAACTTCAACTCGCTTCAGTTTTTTTGAGTCTATATCACTCTTTTTAAGCGATTGAACTGTAATCAATATGGCAGAAATTGGAGTATTTAACTCATGTGTTGTATCTTTTATAAATCTATCAAGCTCTAAAATATGCTCTTTTATCGGCTTTAAATAGAGTTTTGCAAGAAAAAACCCAATAAGTGAGATAAATATCAAAGAGAGTAAAAATCCAATAGAGATATATAAAAATAGTTTTGAAACCTCATCTAAATAACTTCTATCTCTCAAAACTATATATTTCACTCCTAAATGTAGTTGTGAGCTTAAATCTATCAAAAAGAGAGTTCTATCACTCTCATAAAAACTCTTTTTTAAATCTATATTTTCAACTTTGAAATTTGAGTATAAAACTCGCTTATTAGAATCTAAAAAGGCTATATCGTATAAAATTTTTGAACTATTTATATGTTTAGAGATAGTTTTTTCCTCTTTTGAGAGAGAATCAAACTCCAATTTCAGATTTTGCATATGAGCTGTAATAATTTTTGAAGATAAATCAAAAGCTCTCGATTGCATCTTATATTTATAACTCTCTAAAATATTTTTATACTCAAATCGATAGATTAAAACAGCGATAATCAAAAGTAGTATTGTCATCGAACCTAAATAGAGATTTAAGAATCGAAATAGATGTTTTTTCTCATATTTAGTCAAATTTATATCCTAAACCTTTGATTGTTGTGATAAACTCTCTATCTCCTAGAGCAACTCTAAGATTTTTAATATATGTTCGAATTGTTGCATTTGTTGGCGATTCGTTAAAGCTCCAAATATTATTTACAAGCTCGTCAGAGTTAATAACTCTGCCACGATTCTCTAAAAAGTATTTTAAAATTTTTACCTCTTTATCTCTTAATAATTTAGAATCACTATCGATAAAAAGTAGAGAGTTTTTAATATCCAAATAGATATTTTCATCTATTTTCAATTTTTCACTATCTATATTATAGATTCTCTTTATATTTTCGATTCTAAGTTTCAACTCCTCTAAGTCAAATGGCTTTTTTATATAATCATTTGCACCTAAATTAAACCCTCTTTTCATATCTTCAAGTGAGTTTAGAGCTGTTATAAAGATTGTTGGCGTCAGATTTTTAAGCTCTCTTAAGCTTTTAAGAAGTTCAAACCCATCTAAATTTGGCACATTTACATCAAGCAAAAGCAAGTCAAATTTTTGATTTAAAACTATCTCCTCTGCCTCAAACCCATCATAAGCTAAAACAACATCAAACCCCTCATCAATCAAAAATTCGCTAATTGCTTCAGATAAAATTACATCATCTTCCAAAAGTAGTATTTTCATAACTATTTAACCTTGTATCTATATATATTTACAATATAGTAAATTGCTGGAATTAAAACAAGTGTTAGAATAGTTGAGCTTAAAACTCCTCCAATCATCGGTGCAGAGATTCTCTGCATAACTTCGCTTCCAACTCCATCGATATACATAATAGGCACTAATGAACCCAAAATTGCAAAAACAGTCATAAGTTTTGGACGAACTCTAAGCACAGCCCCCTCAAAAATCGCATCTTTTATCGATTTTTTACTATAAGTTTTTAATTTTTTTAACGATTCATCTAAATAGATAATCATAACTATCGCTGTCTCAACTGCTACACCAATTAGAGCTAAAAATCCAACAATCACAGCGATAGAGAAGTTAAAATTTAGATAATCTATATAGAAAACTCCACCCACAACAGCAAAAGGAATCGTGAAAAATACAATCAAAGAGTTTGAGATTGAGCCAAGTCCCAAATAGATAAGTAAAAAAGTTAAAACTAAAGTAATCGGCACAATAAAACTCAATCGCTCTTTAGCCGATTGCAGATACTCACTCTCACCAGCCCATTCGATATAGTAACCAGATGGATAACTCATATCTTTTAAAATATCTTTTGCCATCTCTTTATAGGTACTAGATTCAGACTCTGGAGTGATATAGATAAAAGTTACCTTTTTTCCCTTTTCCGATTTTAAGATGCTAGGCGACTCTTCATAGTAGATTTTGCCAAATTTCTCAAGAGGAAAAAATCCACTCTCTGTTTTTATCAAAATTTTAGAGATAGATGTGGTATCGATTCTCTGATGCTCTTTAAATCGAACTGAAATATCATACTTCTCTACCCCTAAAAACATAGTTGATATTTTTGCTCCACCAACACCAAAATAGATATAGTTTAGAATCTCTTTTTTACTAACTCCATAATCTTTCAGTTTTGATTCATCTAAATCGATATTTAAGTAGTATCCACTATTTGCCTTATCTGCAAAGACACTTCTACTATATGGGTGTGATTTTAATTTCTGCTCTATCTCTTTGGCAATTTTCTCTAAAACTTTAGAATCATCACCATAGACTTTAATACCTAAAGGTGTTCTGATTCCAGTTAAAAGCATATCAATTCGCCCTCTGATTGGATATGTCCAAGAGTTTGTAAGCCCTAAAACTTGAAGTTTATTCTCCATCTCATCTAAAAGCTTTTTATATGTCATTCCCTCTCGCCACTGCTCTATGGGGTGAAAAGTTACAATTGTTTCAATCATCGATAGAGGTGCTGGGTCAGTTGCAGTCTCTGCCCGTCCAGCCTTTCCAAAGACACTTTTTACCTCAGGAAATGATTTTAAAAGTTTATCTGTCTTTTGAGTTAACTCTTTTGCTAAATCGATACTAACTCCATAGGGAGTTACAGGCATATACATATAACTCTGCTCATTTAATGGTGGCATAAACTCCCACTTTTGCTTGAGATACAAATCATATCCATAGTAGATTACTCCGATAGCTCCAATAATCAAAAAATATCTCAAATAGAGAGAGGCTTTTAAAATATATGAGTAGATAAAGATAAAAAATCGATTTATTGGATTCTTCTGCTCCTCTATAATCTTACCTCTAACAAAGAGTATCATTAAAACTGGAACTAGCGTAATTGATAAAACAGCTCCAATTAACATTGCAAAAGTTTTGGTAAAAGCTAAAGGTTTAAACAATGCCCCCTCTTGCCCCTCAAGTGCAAAAATAGGTAAAAACGAAATAACAATCAGTAAAAGTGCAAAAAATATCGGTCTTGCAACTTGTTTGCTAGATTTTAAGATAATTTTCACTCTATCTTTAGGATTTGAATTTTGCAAATATTTATGAGAGTTCTCTATCATAACAATCGAAGCATCAACCATTGCACCAATAGCAATAGCGATTCCTCCAAGACTCATAATATTCGACTCTACTCCAGAGAGTTTCATAACTAAAAAAGTCAAAGCAATGGTAAGTGGAAGTGTGATTAAAATAACGATAGAGCTTCTCAAATGAAGTAGAAAAATAGCTACAATTAACAAAACAACAATGCTCTCCTCCGTCAAAGTCTGCTTTAGTGTATCGATAGCTTTTGATATTAAATTACTTCTATCGTAAACCTCCACTATCTCTATATCTTCGATATTTAAACTAGCAATTTTTGCCTTTACATCTTGAATTACTCTATAAGCATTCTCTCTATATCGAGCTATCACAATTCCACCAACTACCTCACCCTCACCATTTAAATCAGCTACTCCACGGCGATAAGCTGGAACTATCTTTACATCTGCAATATCAGAGATAGTCAGAGGGTTTTTATCAAAATTTTTAATAACTATCGATTCTAAATCTTTAATACTTTTAAGATAGCCTCTAGCTTGAATAATATTCTCAAATCCATTCTCGATTGCTATTCGCCCACCAATATCTAAATTATTTTTTTTCACACTAGAGATTACATCATCAATCGAGAGGTTATATTTATAGAGCTTCTCAAAATCTAGCTCTATCTCAAAACTCTTCTCAAACCCTCCAATAGAAGCAACTTCACTAACCCCTTCAACTCCTAGCAGAGCATATTTTAAAGTATAGTCTTGAACTCTTCGAAGCTCATCTAAAGATTTTGTTTTTGATTTTAGTGCATACTCATAAACCCAACCTATTCCTGTCGCATCTGAGCCTAACTTTATAGTTGCTCCAATTGGAGTTTTAAAGTTTGAGATAGTCTCATTTATTCTATCTCTAGCCCAGTATAAATCGATTCCATCTTCAAAAATCACATAGACTAAAGCATTTTCAAATGATGAAAAAGCCCTAACAGTCTCTATTTTTGGCGTAGACATCAAAGAGTTTGTCAAATCGTAAATAATTTGCTCCTCTATTATCTTAGGAGATTGCCCTTTATAGTTTACACTTACAATAATTTGTGGTGGTGTCAAATCTGGAAGTGCATCGAGATTTGTATTTTTTATTGCAAAAATTGATAAAATAGATAAAACTGCAAAAAATATCAGAATCAAAAATCTATTATTAGTTGAAAAATCTATAATTTTATCCACCATTTTGAGCCTTTTTTATTTTTATAGTAAAATATATATGTGTAATTTGTGTGGATTTTATAAGAAAGGGGTTATTTTGGCAATATTTTTTATTCCTCCTAGAGAATCTCTAAAAAACTATATTTTCCAACATATAGTAGTTAACTTTAAAGAGACAGATAAAAACTTTTTCAAACTTCCACCTGTAAACTTCTCTTATCTACACTTCTCAATGGGAGATTGTATTATTCAAAAAAACTCAAAAGAGTTAAAATCAAAAAAAATTTCTCTCTTTGGAAACTCCAGTAGAGCTTCACACTTTAATGTTTTAAAAAGAAGTATAGACAAATTTATAATTGTTACCTGCTTTAAACCATATGCAATAAAACATTTTTTTAATACTAATTCAAATGAGTTAGAAAACAATTTTGTAGAGCTAAGTGAAATAGAATCTGATGCTCTAATTTTAGAGGATAAACTATTAAATTTAAATGGTAATACACTCAAATCGATAAATGAAATTGAAAACTATTTAGAGAAAAAATTTATTGATAAAAAGATAAATCCAAATATAGTAACAGCCATCGAACAAATTCATAACTCAAATGGAAATATTCAAGTTGAACAGATTGTAAAAAAGTTAAATATCTCTGAGAGAACTTTTTACAGAAACTTCAACAGTGCAATCGGAACAAGCCCAAAAAAATTCTCTCAAATCACTAGATTAGGCTTTTTTTTAACGCTAACATCTGAAAGCAATAAAACCCCTATCAACTCCTTAGAGGCTGGATATTTTGACCAATCACACTTTATAAAAGAGTTCAAAAGCTTTTTTGGCGAATCTCCTAGCAGTTTTTTAGACTATTTTGAGAGTGATTTAGAGTTAAAAGCTATCTACAAAAGTAATTTTTTTAAATAAAACTCCCTAAATCTTATAAAAAAGAGAGTTTTAAGGAGCAAATTATCGAATTAAGCTCAATAATGGTAATATCATTTTTTTATTTTTATAAAATAATAATTGAATGAATGGGAGAGTAAATGGAATTAGTAAAGTGTACTATCGATAATAAAACTTATAATGCAATTGAGTTTTCAAAATTGCCCGATTTGGACAAAAAAAGAAAACATTTAGAGTGCATTGAGTGTGGTAGTTCTGCATATTTTAGAAAAGCTTCAAAAAGTGGTCAGCCTCCATCTTTTGGCTCGAGAAAACATGAGGATAACTGCCCTGTAACTTTGGAAAAAAACAAACAAAACAGCACTCAAAAAGAGAAAAAAGTAGAATCGATAGAGCCTAAAGAGGTAAAAGTAGAATCAAATATAAAAACTCAAAATGAACAAAAAGAGCAAACTCCACCTCTGAGTAATCTCTCTTCTATTTTAGATAAAATTATAAGTGATGATAAGTTTACTCAATCTAACCAGATAATAGAGATAGGCAACCATCTGTATAGTGCTAAAAATATCTTTAGAAAAAGTGATGCTATAACAAAAGAGGATATTTCAAGATTTAGAGCTATATATGGTCAAATATCTAAAGTTACACTAGAGAGAGGAACTATCTGGATTAACTTCGAAAACTCATCAAACTGTAGCATTTCACTATCAAAAAAACTACAAAAGAGATTTTTTGCTAAATTTCCAGAGCTAAAAAAGAATACAAAAAGCTTAATCGGCAAAGATATTTTATGTTTTGGTTTTATAGATAAAAAGAGTAAATTTAAGATAGAACCTCACGATATTTCAAAAATCGCTTTTAAGTAGATAAAGAGAGTTATAAAATCTTATAACTCCAACCTTTTTGATATGTCTTTAAATAAAATCATCTATTAAAAACTTCCAAAGAAAAAGAATTCTCTTCTAACCAATTTTTTAAATCTGTATATAATTTTGTATCTTTAAAATATTCAAATCTATATGAAAGCCTTAAAGCTTCTTCTATTTTTTCATTATTCATATTAGCTTTAAATATCATTGATATAAGTTTTGTTAAATCATGTCCACAACAAATCTGTAATCTATCTTCAGATATTTCTTTTAATATCTGAATTTCTTCTTTTAGTTCATCGACAGTAATATTTAAAGAGTTTTCTTTTTTCTTGGTATGACTAATAACAGCTTCAAATAACTTATCTTCATCAACAATAAGAGTACAATCTCCTTTTTCCACAAATTCATTAAAATTCAACCCCTTAAAAAACAGTATATTTTGACCCTTTCTCTCGTTATACCATCTTAAATATCCTAAAATCATAGCAATTTCATATACATTATCTTTTAATTCTAATTTAAATTTTTCATAGCACTCTTTAGTTGAAAATTCAGATAAAATAGAATCAAATGCTCCTGTTTTAATCATTTCTATTTCAATATCGTGAAAATCTGTAATAAATAAATTTTCAATAACTTCACTATTTTCTAAATTATCAAAATCTGCATCTTTTATTCCTATAATATTATTATGATTTTCTAAAAGAATTATCAATATATTTTTTAGTTTTTCTTTACCATTAATAGCTGTAGTATCTGTTAAATCTATATTAAATATTTTTCTAAAAAACTTAATATCTGATTCACCTTCGAGTAAAATAAATAGTTTATTTCTATTATTAGGGTGAGGTATTGATTGTCTAAGTTCGTTTAGTTTAGTATCCAATTCATTGGATACTTCTCTTAAACTATTACCCATTGCAAGAATCCTCTAAATTAACGGTTAAATCCCATTTATCATTAATAATTTGTGGTGAATGAGTAGCAATAACAATATCAATTTTTTGAAGACTAATAATCTCTTTTATATCATTTAAAAAAGCTTTTT
>Ga0193959_1000008_pt1 | contig 109484 bp, 98 predicted proteins | sample FB_2_MG_FD_140333 | JGI IMG/M metagenome (GOLD analysis project Ga0193959, IMG submission 140333) | Microbial mat bacterial communities from the Broadkill River, Lewes, Delaware, United States - FB_2_MG | ecosystem: Environmental > Aquatic > Freshwater > River > Microbial mats | place: USA... | reverse complement strand
GTACTATATCTTGTTCGCTTTCTACTCATTTTAATATATCCCCCTAAATTTTCTTTGATTATTTTAACTTTTCAGGAATTAATATTCTATTTTTTCTGTATATTTTTCTTGGGGTATTATACTTAGAAAAGATAGAAAAAGATTTAACATATATTGTAAAAATAAAAGAGATAAGCTAAAAAGCCTATATCTTACAAAATATAGTGGAGTCAATACAAATTGCAACTTTAAAAATAAACCCTACCTCGTCACCCTGAACTCGATTCAGGGTCTAATTTTTAATTTATAGATTCTGAAACAAGTTCAGAATTGAGAGATAAGTTGCATTTTAAACTGATTTTACTATATCTACAACAACCTCATTGTTTTGCACATCAAAAACTACTTGGCTTCCCTCTGTTACTCTATCTTCTAAAATAAGCTCAGCTAATCTATCCTCAACTACTTCATATAAAGCTCTCTTAAGTGGTCTAGCTCCATAAGTCACATCAAAGCCTATCTCTGCAATATATTTTTTTGCCTCGTCTGTAAGTGAGATTGATATATTTCTCTCTTTTACTTTATTTTCGATTTTAGTAAACATAATATCAACGATTTCAGTGATAGCTTCTAAATCTAGTGAGTTAAAAATCACAATATCATCTAATCTATTTAAAAATTCAGGCTTAAAATGAAATTTTAGCTCTTCTCTTACAGCTCTCTCTTTCTCATTTTGATTTGCTATCTGCATAATCTGCTCACTTGCAATATTTGATGTGAGGATTATTATCGTATTTTTAAAATCAACTGTAACACCTTTGTTATCTGTCAATCGTCCATCGTCTAAAACTTGAAGCAGAATATTAAAAACATCACTATGGGCTTTCTCTATCTCATCAAGCAAAATAACAGAGTATGGTTTTCGTCTAACAGCCTCTGTGAGCTGTCCACCCTCTTCATACCCAACATACCCCGGAGGAGCTCCAACTAATCTGCTAACAGAGTGTTTTTCCATATACTCACTCATATCGATTCTAATTAACGATTTTTCACTGTCAAATAGAAATTTAGAGAGAGTTTTTGTAACTTCAGTCTTTCCAACTCCAGTTGGACCTAAAAATAGAAATGAACCAATAGGTCGATTTACATCGCTCAATCCTGCTCTATTTCTCTTAATCGCTCTAGCTATCGCTTTTAAGGCTCTATCTTGTCCTACTACATCTTCTTTTAAAACGCTTTCTATATTTAAAACTTTATCTTTTTCACTCTGAAGCATTTTAGTAACTGGAATCTGTGTCCATCTAGCAACTATCTTTGCTATTGATTCCTCATCTACTAGATTTTTAAGAAGAGTTCCTTCGCTCTGCATTCGCTCCCACTTCTCATTTAACTCTTTTTCTCTATTTAACTGCTCTGGTATTTTTCCATACTCAATCTCTGCAACTCTCTGGAATTCTCCAGCTCTTTTAAGTGATTCTGCCTCTTTTTTTAAATTATCCACATCAACTTTTATCTTAGCGATAGAGTTAAAAACATCTTTTTCATTATCAAATCTAGCTAAAAGAGCTCTCTTTTTCTCTTTTTCATCGCTAAGCTCTTTTTCAATTTCATCTAATCTATCGCTATTTTTAGATTTATCTTCCATCAAAAGAGCCTCTTTTTCAACCTCTAGTGTGCTAATTTGTCGCTTCACTGTTGCAAGTTCAAATGGTTCAGACTCTATTTGCATTTTAAGCTCTGATGCCGCTTCATCAATCAAATCTATCGCTTTATCAGGCAAATATCTATCAGCAATATATCTACTGCTAAGTTTAGCACTAGCAACTAAAGCACTATCTAAAATAGTAATATTGTGATGAGCCTCTAATCGCTGTTTGATCCCTCTTAAAATCTGAAGTGATTCATTAATTGTTGGCTCATTTACATGAACTGGCTGAAATCTTCTCTGAAGGGCTAAATCTTTCTCAAAATATTTTCTATACTCTTTTAGTGTTGTTGCTCCAATTGTGTGAAGCTCACCTCTAGCTAGAGCTGGTTTTAAAATATTAGCAGCGTCCATACTCCCCTCACTCGCTCCTGCACCTACAATTGTGTGAATCTCATCAATAAAAAGTAAGACATTTCCAGCTTTTTTTACTTCATCAATAATTGCTTTTAATCGCTCCTCAAACTCTCCTCGATATTTAGCTCCAGCTATTAAAGCACTTAAATCTAGTGTTATAACTTTTTTACTCTGTAAACTTATAGGTACATCTTTAGAGACTATCTTTTGAGCTAAACCTTCGACAATTGCCGTCTTTCCAACCCCTGGTTCACCTAATAAAATAGGGTTATTTTTTGTTTTTCTAATTAGAATCTGCATAACTCTTTGAATCTCTTCATCTCTACCAATTACAGGGTCAAGCTCTCCATCAATTGCCTTTTGATTTAAATCGATTCCAAACTTATCTAACATATCTAAAGCATCATCTTGACTTTGTGATTCTATTTTTTTTCCAGCTCTAATAGTCTCTAGTGTCTTTTTAAGCTCCCTTAAATCTAAATATCTGCCTAGAGTCTTTTTGAAAAAATCACTATTTAAATTTGCAATAATCCAAGTATCCACAGCTAGATAGCTATCACCTTGTTTACTCATAAGACCACTTGATTGCTCAAGTGAAGAGGCTAAATTTTTTGATATTTTTATACTATCTTTTGTTACATTTGAGCTTTTTGGTAACTTATCAGCTTCACTTTGAATCTCTAAAACTAGAGCCTCTTTATCTATATTTAGTTTATTTAATGCTTGATTTAAAATCGTATTTGTATTTGTAAGCAGAGCCCAAATCAGATGCACAACTTCTACTTCTGCATTTTTTGAGTGAAGTGCTAAATTGATTGAACTCTCAAGAGCCTCTCTTAATTGGTTTGTTAACTTCTCTAAAATACTCATTTTCGTCACTCCTTTTGTTTAACTGCCAATATTATATAACTATTAGTCTAAAGTTGTCAAGTTTATTTATTTAAAAAGATAAAAGTTTATTTTTTTTTATTCTCTTAAAAATTCAATTTTTATAGTATTTTTAGGCAAAAACAAATATAATTGCCATAAAAAAAATAGGTTTAATATGAAAAAAAGCTATATATTTGCAGGATTTACCGGAACTCTACTTGCCACTTGGTTTTTCCTAAATCAAGCAGTAGCTAAAGAGAGTGAACACAGTTCAAGATTAGAAGCACTTACAAAATTTACAAAAATTATCGGAACAGTTGAAGAGAGTTATGTTGATGATATAGAGATTGATGAAATTATAAATAAAGCTATCGATGGATTATTGAGTAATTTAGATGCTCACTCTTCATTTTTAAGTAGCAAAAAATTTAAAGAGATGAGAATTCAGACAGAGGGTGAGTTTGGTGGACTTGGAATAACTGTTGGGATAAAAGATGGAGCTTTGACAGTTATTGCACCGATAGAGGGAACTCCTGCTGATAAAGCTGGGCTTGAAGCTGGTGATATTATCTTAAAAATAGAGGATAAATCGACTCTAAATATGACAATTGACGAAGCTGTCACAATTATGAGAGGTAAACCTAAAACAGATATTACAATTACAATCGTTAGAAAGAAAAAACCAAAACCATTTGAAGTTACAATTACAAGAGATATTATAAAACTGAAATCTGTCTACTCTAAAAGAATCGAGGGTGAGGATATTCTATATATAAGGGTAACTTCATTTGATAAAAATGTAGTCTCTAAAATGAAAACAGCTATAAAAGAGTCTAAAAAGTGGATAAAGGGAATCGTATTGGATTTGAGAAACAATCCAGGTGGTTTGCTTGACCAAGCTGTTGGCGTGGTTGATCTGTTTGTAGAAGATGGAGTTATTGTATCTCAAAAGGGTAGAGTTGATAGCGAGAATGTAGAGTATACTGCAAGTAGTTATGGAACTTATGAGAAAGTTCCTCTAACGGTACTTGTAAACTCTGGAAGTGCATCAGCTAGTGAGATTGTCTCAGGTGCTCTGCAAGATTACAAAAGAGCTGTCGTAGTTGGAGAGAAGACTTTTGGAAAAGGTAGCGTTCAAGTGATACTACCTATCGCTAGAGATGAGGCACTTAGATTAACTATCGCTAGATACTACCTGCCAAGTGGTAGAACTATTCAAGCAAAAGGTGTTACACCTGATATTGAGGTTTACCCTGGAGAAGTTCCAAAAGATGAGAATGACTTTAAGATAAAAGAGGCTGAATTAAAACAACATTTAGAAGAGGAGCTGGCAAAAGTAGATAACAAAAAAGTAAAAAAAGATAAAAAAGATGATGAATCTTTAATTACAAAAGAGAAGATATTTAACGATATTCAACTCAAAAGTGCTATCGATATATTAAAAGCTTTAATGATTACAAACAAAGGAAAATAAATATGCAAAAACAAGAACTTTTATACGAAGGTAAGGGTAAAAAACTTTTTAAAACTGATGATGCGAATCTATTAGTATCTGAGTTTAAAGATGATTTGACAGCATTTAATGCTGAGAAAAAAGGGAATGAAGCTGGTAAGGGTGAGTTAAACTGTAAAATTTCAACAGAGATTTTTAAACTACTTGAATCAAAAGGTATCGAAACTCACATGGTTGAGACTTTAGATAATAAAAATATGCTTGTTAAAAAAGTAGATATTATTAATATCGAAGTTGTTGTTAGAAATATCGCAACAGGCTCACTTACAAAGAGATTAGCTATCACTGATGGTATGAAACTTCCATTTGTATTAGTTGAGTTTTACTACAAAGATGATTCACTAGGCGATCCTATTATTACAGATGACCACTGTTTAGTTTTAAATCTAGCAAATAGAGAAGAGTTAGAAGTTTTAAAAGAGAGAGCTAGAAAAGTAAATGATATTTTAGTACCATTTTTTGCAGATAAAGGTTTAACTTTAGTAGATTTTAAATTAGAGTTTGGAAAAGATAAAGATGGTAATATTTTATTAGCTGATGAGATTAGCCCTGATAGTTGTAGATTTTGGGATAGTAAAACAAATGAGAAGTTAGATAAAGATGTTTTCAGACAAGATTTAGGAAATGTAAAACTAGCTTATGAAGAAGTATTAAAAAGAATCCTAGAGAACTAATTTTCACAATCAAAAAAGGAGCTAAATTTTGAGAGCAATTGTAAATGTATATTTAAAAGAGGGTGTACTTGATCCTCAAGGAAAAGCAGTTCATCATGCACTAGAGACTCTAAATTTTAAAGAAGTTAAAGATGTAAGAATTGGTAAGCAGATTATTATGGACTTAAATGAGTACGATAGAGCAATTGCTAAAACTAAAGTTGAAAAGATGGCAGAGGAGCTTTTAGCAAATACTGTAATCGAAGACTTTGATATAGAGATTATAGAATGAGAGTAGCAGTTATTCAATTTCCTGGTACAAATTGCGATTTAGATACTAAATATGCATTTGAGAAACTAGGAGCTGAAGCTGAGCTAATCTGGCATAAAGATACAAAATTACCAGAGAATATCGATTTGATTGTAGTTGCTGGTGGTTTTAGTTATGGTGATTATTTAAGAAGTGGAGCTATCGCTAGATTCTCACCTATTATGCAAGATGTCATCAAGTTTGCAAACTCTGGTGGATATGTTTTGGGTATCTGTAATGGTTTTCAGATACTTCTTGAATCAAATTTGCTAGATGGAGCAATGAAGAGAAATCAAAATTTACATTTTGTCTCAAAATATCATCACTTAAAAGTTATAGATAGAGAAAATAGATTTTTAGCAAAAACTACAAAAGATATTGTAAATATTCCAATTGCTCATGCTGAGGGAAATTACTTTATTGATGAGGCTGGATTAAAATCTCTCTATGATAATAACCAAGTAATTTTAAAATATTGCAACGAAGCTGGTGAGGATTTAAATCCAAATGGCTCTGTTGATAATATAGCTGGTATTTGTAATAAAAATAGAAATGTCTTTGGTTTAATGCCACATCCAGAGAGAGCGATAGAGGATATTATCGGCTCAAACGATGGAGTAGAGATGTTAAATGGCTTTTTTAACTAAACCTCTATTTCTTCTTTTTCTCTTTTTTAGCTTATCACAAGCAGAGTTTAAACCTAAATTAATTCATCTCTCTTATAGCAAAACTCCTGATAAAATCTATAAAAACCAAATATTTACAATTGATGTAAAAGCTATTGTTGCGATAGAGGAGTTTCAAAATATCTCTACATCTTTTAGTAGTTCAAAGAGTAGTAATATTTTGAATAAAGAGAGTCCTTGGGAGAGAAGTGAAAATAACTATCTAAAAAATAGATATTATGTAAAAGCTTTAGATGATGGGACAATAAAACTTCCAAATATTACAGTAGATATATATCTAGGTGGAAATAATTATGAGAGTGATACACTAAATGGAAAAAAACTAAAAGTAACAGCTCTATCGAGCAGACCAAATAATTTTGCAGATATTACAGCCAATGATTTAATCATAAAAAAGCAAAAAGTTAATAAATATGATAATAAATCAAATATTATTGTGCTTGAGATGAAGTCATTAAATGGAAATTTAGAAGATTTTTTTCTAAAAGAGTTTACGAAACAGGGCATTGAATCGATAATTTTTACACTTCCATATACTAAAGCATTCTATTATGCTGTAATTCCTGATTATATGGAGAGATTTGATTTTTCATATTTTAATCTGCAAGAGCAGAAATTTAAAACATTTAATTTAAATATTGAGTTAGATGAGGATAAAGTAAGCACTCAAAGCGATTTAAATCCAACAGAGAACAGTTTTGATATATACAAAATTACTGCCGTTGGGATTTTAAGTGCTATTTTTGCATGGTTATATGTCTTTAGAAAACGATTTACATATGTAATTTTAACTATGCTTGGAGTTGGTTATATTTTATATCTTTTAATACCAAAAGAGCCTATTTATATAAAACAAAATAGTAATGTCTATCTACTTCCAACAAATAACTCAACAATATTTTTAATTACAGCAGATATAACAAAAGCTCAAAAACTAAAAGAGCAAAATGGGTATATAAAAGTCTTAATAAACGATACAGATATAGGATGGATAAAAGAGAATGATGTCAAAAATTAAAGGGGTACTATTTGCCCTTTACTTTTTAATCACAGTAGCAATTTTAATTGCACTTATGTATATATTTAAAAGTAAAAATAGAGAACTTAGAAGAAGTTGGTGTAAATATAGTTTAAAACTATTTGGAATCAAAATTGTAATCGAGGGTAAACGAGATAGAGAGGCTAAATTTTTAATGTTAAATCATCAAAGTATGTTAGATATTTTGGTTCTTGAAGCTATCGAAGCTGATAATCTCTGCTGGATTGCAAAAAAAGAGATTGCTAAAGTGCCTCTATATGGACATATTTTAAAAGCTCCAAAAATGATAGAGCTTGATAGAGCAAACAAGAGAGGTTTAATTAAGCTTCTTGGTGATGTGAAAGAGAGATTAGCAGATAATAGAGTAATTGCTATCTTTCCAGAGGGAACTAGAGGAGATGGTAAAAAACTATTAAAGTTTAAAGATGGCTCTAAAATGATAGCTAATAAATTTAACTTAAAAGTTCAACCTATTGTGGTTTTTAATACAATAAAGGGGCTTGATAGTAAAAAATTAAAACAGAGTTCTGCAACTGTAACTATCAAATATTTAGATTCTAAACTAGCTGATAAAAAAAGCGATTGGTATAGAGATATTGAGAAAGAGATGAGGGAAGTTTATGAATCTACAAACAGCCTTAGCAATAGGTAGTGGGGGCTTTTTAGGAGCAATCTCAAGAGCCTATTTAAGCCTTTTGGTAAATAGACTTTTTCCTCATAGCATTCCTTTTGGAACTCTCTTTGTGAACTTAATCGGCTCACTTTTAATCGGTATCTTATTTGCTACTTTTGAGCATATATCAATTTCACAAAATACAAAAATGCTATTAACTACTGGATTCTTAGGAGCATTGACAACTTACTCAACCTTTGCAATAGAGTCATTTTTTCTATTTAAAACAGATATAAAACTAGCTATTTTAAATATGGGATTAAATCTAATCGGAACTATTGTTTTAGCAACTATCGGCTATAAATTAACAGATTATCTATTTAATAATTAAGGAGTCTTTTTGAGAAAAATATTAATAGAGATTGCTATATTTTTTACTATTTTAATAATACTTGCAAGTTTAATGCACAAGTCTGAACTCATAGATAATTTTATCTTTGCTTTAGAAAATCCAGCAAAATTTATCCATCCAATAGCTTACAGTGTAATAGTATATATCGCTATTTTTATAATTAGAGCTATTTTTAAAAAATTTAGAAGCTTGATAGCAAAGAGAGAAGATTTAAAGAATCAATAAGATATAAAAGGCACTGATTAAATGATGCTTATTTTATAAAAAAATAGCAAAAATATTTACTCAGTGCCGAAATTAATACTCTACTTTTTATCTTCAAAAACCTCTATTGCTTCTCTTAATCTATCTTTCGTCTCATCATCTGTTTTGCTATTTTCAATCCATCTAATAATAGGAACAAAACTCCAGTGAATAAAGTAGTCTCTCCATCTCTTTTTTGCTCTATTTAAAAACTCTCTCTCATCGATTCCATTTTTTATATTTTCAAAACACTTTAACATTTTATATTGAATAAAAGCTCGATGATTATTTGAGTGCTCTTTCAAAAAATCTCTCTCAATTTTCCAATCAAAAGGTTCATCTTTAACTAAATTTGATTCAAACATCGATAACATCGCTAGGGAGTTTTTAGGAGCTAACTTTAAAACCTCTTTTAGATATTTCTGTACCTCATCATATTCATTTAAATCGCTATACACATAGACTAAATTGTTATAAGAATTTATCTCATTGGGAGCTAACTCTTTAGCTTTTAAGAGATACTCTAGAGCTTTTTTATGATTTTTTTTGTAGTTATAGAGGATTCCACACTCACGATAAGCATCAGCAAAATCTGGTTTGACTCTTAAAGCTTTCTCAAAAATCTCTATTGCTAAATGATACTCTCTATTTAATCTATAAATATCTCCTAGTTGATACATAGCACTATAATCATCACTATTATAATTCAAATATAGATTATAAAACTTTACCGCTTCATCTTTATTATTTAAGTAGTGATATGTAATGTTTGCAACATAGAGTGCCGTTTTTAATTCAGGATTGATTTTTAGAGCTTTTTTGTAATGCTCTACACACTTTTTATAGTTATTTAGCTCATAAAAACAATCCCCTACAATACATAAAAGCTCTACATCATTTGGCTCTATTTTTAGTGCTAAAAGGTAGTATTTACTTGCCTCTTTAAATCTTTCTAAAAGAAAGTAACAGTAGGCTAAATTTGTTAAAACATTATATCTTTTTGGCTCAATTTCAAAAGCTTTTTTCCCATACTTTAGTGCATCTTTGTAGTTATCAAGCTCTATATAAGATAGAGAGATATTTCGATATGCAGTAAAATCTTTAGGATTTATCTCAATAGCTCTTTTGTAGTACTCAATTGAGTTTTTATATTTTTTATTGTTGTAGTAACAGATTCCTAGAGTATTATTTATATCATAAGAATCTGGTTTTAACTCAAAAGCTTTTTGATAATATTCGATAGCTTTTTTGTAATATCTCAAATCAAAATAACAATCAGCAGTACGATATAAAACAGTATAACTCTCTGGCTCAATCTCTAAAGCCTCTTTTAAAGTAGATATAGCCTTTTTTTTCTTACCTAAAAGAGAGTAACACTCAGCTACATAATCTAAAAAATCTACATTTTCAGGCTCTAGTGCTAAATAACCATTTAATATATTTATCGATTTGCTGTAATTCTCCTCTTCATAATAGATAGAGGCTAGTGAGTAGTAAGCTCTTGTATAGTGTTTATCTATATCAATAGCTTTTAAGTAGTGTTTTATAGATTCCTCTCTTTTGTTTAGGAATCTATAACTTAGAGCTAAGTTATTATAGAGACTTGGTGCATTTGGTTCTAATTTAAGAGCTTTTTGATAGTAGCTTATCGCTTTTTTATACTTTTTTACTCTATCATAGTTTATACCTAAGTAGTTATAGATTCTAAAATCTTTTGGAGTCTGCTCTTTTGCTAACTCATAATACTCTATTGAGACTTTTGGCATTTCTAGTTTTTCATAACAAAATCCAATATTTACATAAGCATCAGATAACATTTGACTTATATCTTCTATCTCTACTCTATCGTTTAAAAGCTCTATCGCTTTTTTATAATATTTTATAGCCTTTTCATACTCAGCTACTTGATGGTAACTAGAAGCTAAGTCATAATTTCTATATGGGTCATTTGGAGCTTTTAAAAACTCCTCTTTAGCCTTTTGTAACTCTTGATAAATTTCTCTCATTTTACACCTTTTTTATCTTTTGCCCTCAAAAACTTCAACAGCATATCTTAGTCTATTTTTAATTTTTTTAGAAAAATCGCTAAACTCTATCCATCTCTTTATCGGAATAAAACTCCAAGAGTTCATAATTATAGATGATAAGTTATTGTTTTTCCAAAGCTTTAAAAATTCACTCTCATCAACTCTATTTTTAATATTTTCCAAAGCTTTTAACATTTTATATTTATAGATTTTATTTACACTACTTTTATATGTTTCTATATATCTCTTCTCTATCACTTTATCAAATTTTTCGTTTTGTACTAAACTAGCCTCAAAAAGAGTTAACATAGCTAAATAGTTATATGGGCTGAACTCTAGAGACTTTTTTGCCATCTCTATCACTTTATCATATTGATTTAAATCGCTATAGACATAGGCTAAATTGTTATATGTATCAACTTTGTTAGGGTCTATATTTTTAGCTTTTAGTAGGTAACCTAATGCTACTTTATGCTTTTTTTGGTAATTATATGTGATTGCTAACTCATTATATCCATCTACAAAATCTTTATGCTGTTTTATACTCTTTTTTAAAATATCTGTAGCTTTTTTATACTCTCTATTTTTTCGATAAAAAATTCCTAGATTCTTCATACTATCCAAATCATTAGGGTTTAGTTTTAATAATTTTTTATAGTAAAGAACTGTATTATCATAATCTTTTAAATCTTTTTCATAAATTTGAACAATCTTTTTATATATACCAACTTTACTTATTTCAGCTACTTTATCTAGTGCCTCTTTTAGTGTATCTATCACTTTTTTATAATTTTTTTCTACTTTATATAGAGTTGTTAATCCGTTATAAATCTGCCACTTATCAGACTCTATCGCTTTAGCTCTATTTAAATACTCTATTGCATTTTTATACTCTCTATTTAGAGCATAAGCTCTAGCTAGTGAGTATATTGTATTTACACTTTTTGGCTCAAATTTCAAAGCTTTTTTATAATATTTTATGGCTTTAGGTTGATAAGACTGTATAGCAAAACTATCACCTATTATGCTATAGGTGTTGTGATTCTCTTTTAACTCTAAATCATCATAAGAGATAACAAGAGTTGAGAGGATAAGCTCTTTATCTGAAAACTTATCCAATCCCCATCTCTTTTTAAATTTATCTATTGATAAGATGTGATTCTCATCAACTGTTTTTATAAAATATTTTGAAATCAAAGGTATTGGGTACTCTTTTTTATTTATAATTAGCTTTTTATCAAGTGAGGCAATATCAGCTAAAATAAGATTCTTATCAAACTCTTTTAACTCTCTAATATCATTTTGTTTTAAAACTAAACTTTTATCAAAACTCTCTTCAATAAGAAATAAAAATTTTTTTCTCTCTTTAGATTTCTCTTTTTTACTCTTTAAAAAATTGGAAAAATTATCTTGTGATGCAAAATTTTTAGGTAACATTTTTATCTTTTCAACTTTTTCTTTATCAAAAAGATAGAGAATATCTTTTTCTGCAAAAGCAAAAGTTATCAATAAAAAAATAGATACTATTTTTATCATCTCAAAAACCCTTTTTTTAATCTATTTACTTAATGATAATTAGTTTTTATAAATTAAAAGTAAAAAAAATAGTTTCAAATCGATTTGAATATTGTAAAAAAAGTTAATATAGTAAAGAAAAACCTAAGATAGCTAATATAGAGTATATAGAGTAAATTTTTAAATTTTTTTAAAAATAAAGATTAATATAACTCTTTTAAAATTTTTTTTTTGAAAGAGAGTTTTTTTTATAAAAAAGAGGCTAAAATATAGACTATTATCAAAACAAAAAGGTATTTTTATGAAATTTATATCATTTTTATTAACTATTTCGCTCTTTTACTGTGCAAATGCAGAGAGTGGAATTAATGATAACAGTAAAGGAAATCAAAATATGAATGGATTATTAGATTTTACATCTATTGTAGCTGTTGCTGTAGCTTCTCCTTTTGTTAGAGCTTATGATATTGTAACTGGTGCAGATAAAGATGCTCAAAGAGAAGGAGAGAGAATTGAAAAATTATTTGAACCACTCTATCGTGTTAAAATTGATAAATTAAAAGATAGAGATCCTATAGAAGATGCAAAGTCAGTCTATAGTGAGAGTGGTTTAGTCTATATTCCAAATGTTGAAAATGGGGGTATATATGCACATTTCGACTGGGACGAGCCACCAGTTAGTGACTATAAATCAAATAATGAAAAAATTAAAAATAGTAAGTTTTTAAACAGTTTTGAAGAGGCTCTATATAGTGTTGATGAAGAGGCTCTAGGAGAAAATCTCTATATACATAGAGAGTATGATGAATTAATAAGTAACTACAAAAAGAGTTTTAATAAAACAATGTCTGATTTTTAAAATTTTTTGAGATAGATTTAATTAGAAAATTTTCCATTAAGAGAAATATAGTATAATTTCAAGGCATAATTATTATTTGAAAGGATTAATGTGAAAAAAATATTTTTTATCTCTTTTTTTGCAATTACAGCTCTATTTGCTGAAGTTACAAACATATATCCAAAAGCAGATTTTTTTGTAGGTGATATAAAAGTTATTGATGTAAGAACTGCTCCTGAGTGGAAACAGACAGGTATTGTTGAAGATTCAATACTAATCACTTTTTTCGATGAAAATGGTAAATACAATATAAATGAGTTTTTAAAAGAGCTTCATAAATATGTAAAAAAAGGTGAAGAGTTTGCTCTTATTTGTAGAAGTGGAAATAGAACATCTCTAATATCTAGTTATTTAGATTCACTTGGTTATAGAGTTATAAACTTAAAAGGTGGAGTTAATTATCTAAAGGAGATAAAATATCCTTTAGTTAATATGGCTCTCTCATTTTCGGAAGAGTAAGCATTAAAGCACTAACAACTAGTTTGTGCTTCTCTTTCATAACCTCTTGAGACTTGACTAATGCTCTCTTTTTCTTATTATCATCTAAAAGCATCTCATCTTTTATCTTTTTCTTGCTTCTTAAATCTCTTAAAATCCCTTTTAGTTTAACTAATTCTGCATTTATTTTTTGAGACTCTTTAAACATCGTCTCCTCTTCTCTCATTAAATGTTTTATCTCTTGAGATATTGATGAAGTATCTGCATTTTGATTAGCACTTTTTAGCTTAGAGAGTTCATTTTGAAGTTTTGCAACTCCTTTTGAAGCTATCTCTCTATTTTGATTTAACTCTTTATCTCTATCTTCTAACTCTGTTATATTATTTGTTAACTCATCTATCTCTTTATTTAAAACAGATAGCTCATCTTCTAAAACAGCAATGCTCTCTATCTTTCTCTGAAGAGATATTAAATCTTTTTTATGTTGAATCACAACAGGGAGTAAATTACTACTATTCCATTTTGAGCCATTCTCATCATACATAACTGGTTTTATATATTTTTTTCCATTTTTTTCATCAACCTCAACATCACCATCGTAATATGTAATAAATTTTACAGCATCTTCATCTTTCTCTATTAAAAGCTCTATAAGCTCTAGAGAAATCAACTCTAATACTTTGTTATAATAATTTTTTATTAAAAACGCTAAATATAGCTCTATTGTGGCATCATCTTCTTTACTAAATTGCTGTTTTAAGCCTTTATGTATAGTAGATTTTATTAAGTTTGAGTGATTTTCCATAAAATATACATTTGAAATTTTTGTAAAGTCTAACTCATCTTTAACTAAATGCTCAACTATTGCATTTAAAAAATCACTTAATACCTCTTTATTCATGATTTTTTTGAAGTTGCTTATCTTTTGAGTTGGTGTTAATTTTGGCTTTGGAGGAATAAACTTTTTTATAACTATTTTAGTTTGTGTCACAACTACAACATCTTTTGGATTGAGTTTTAAAGCTCTTTTTGAGCCTATTTTTATTATATTTTTCCGTTTTTCATCATCTTCATCTTTTAAAATTTCAAAAATATCTTTTGTAAAATCCTCACCTATAGTTATTGGATTTGATTTCAAAATAGATGAATCTAGTGTACTAAACTTATCCATCACAGTTTTCATCAATGTAGCCTTAGACATAAAAAATTCCTTTGAATAGCTTATTTTTATATTATACTCTAATTTTAGTCAATCTTCTATTTAACAATTTAACTTATTTACTACCGCTACCACTTAAAAATTCAAAAAATTTAACGGGAAGAGAGAGAGTTCTTTGTAATATATTAATTGGTGCATTTATTGTATCTCTTATCAAGTTGGTCTCTATTGTTGGGTTTTTAAAATTCCCTTTTATAGTAACTCTTGTTGCGATTCTACCATCTCCTAGTACAATATAGCCAACAATTGGTATATTTTTGATAATTTTACTCAAATTTTTAACAGTTGAAACCTCTAGTCTAATATCTAAAAACTCTTTATCTAAATAGATAACTCCATCTCCTATAATATCAATACTATCGCCATTTAAAACAAGTTTTTTAATATATACAACATCTTTAAAAGCTCTAAAATCGATGTAACCATCTGTAACCTCATACCCTTTTCCACTAAAACCGGGTTTCTTAAGAGTAACTATAGCTGGGATAGTATCTAAAAAAGAGACCAAATTATTTAAAACTTTTAAATTTTTAACTGTTACATTTTGTATCTCTAATTTTCCATTATATAGCTTTGTGTCTATATTTCCTTTTAATTTTAAGTTATATAAACCATCTTCTAATTTATCTTGATGAAAAAAGCTTTTAAAAAAAACTTCATCTAAATTGTTAGCCAATACATCTATCTCATTTTTTATTTTTCTAACTTTTAAAGTAGTATTTTTATATTTAGAGCTAAAAAACAACTTATTTTTAAAAGATTTAAAAGTGAAACTATCAGATAGAATAACTTTATCTCCTAAAAATATATTACTATTTTTTGCTTCAACATTAATTTTTAGATTCTCATCTTTTTTTGAATCTTTAGATTTTGAAAATTTATCAAAATCTGGTAGAAATATCTCATAATCAAATAGATTTACATTTAAATTATCATCTCTTAAATATATAGAAATATCTTTATCCAATGAGCTAACTTTTACATCTTTATCACTAATTTCAGTAACTAAAGTTATATTTCCTATAAAGTTTTGATATTTATAAAGTGGAGTATCTAAATTTTTTAAGTTAGAAAATATTATAAAATCTTTAAAATCCCTAGTTTTTATCTTGGTATTTCCATCACTTATCTCTAAAGTTTGCAAAAGTTCTGAGTAAGGATATATTTTTGATATATCATCTATATAGATAGTATTTATAGCTTTATTACTAGAGAATTTAATTTTTAACTTCTCTAAAGATAAATCTACAACTTTTTTAAGTGATAGATAGATAGGTGTTTCAATGTCTCTAATATTTAAAATCGAACTCTCTCCATTTTCAATATTAAAACTTTTTATATCTAATTTTCCATTTAATTTTAACTTTTCTAAATCTAACTTAGCGTTTAAAGAGGCTTTTAAAATATCTTTGTGAGAAAATAGTAGATTTGAAAATTTTAAATTTAAATTATCTAAATATATAATACCTGACCTATATTTGAATCCTAAAGTATCTAATTTAAAGTCAGACTTTACTGGTTTAAATAGAGCTTTTACATCTAATTTTTCACTCATAAAATTGAGTTTTATCTTAATAGCACTATCTACAAAACCATTAAATTGTCTAATTGGTATATCTATATCATATCCATATTTTAAAAGATTCAAAATTTTAGAATCAAGCCTTGTGCTTGATTTTATTAAAATATTTAAATTAGTCTCATCTAAATTATCAAAATCCTCGATAGAGACAAAACTTCCATCTAAATCTATTCCCAAATATCTTGAGTTTTTCAAATTAAAAGTTAAATCATTATTTACAAATTTTACAATCAAATCATCTATCTTAACAGGTGGCAAAGAATCGTTAAATTTAAGTTTAACTCTATCTAATTTAGCAATCGCTTTTAATGAATCTAAATCTAATGTATAATCTTTTATATCAAATGTTAAATATTTTACTTCATACGATTTAGCCTCTGGTCTTGTAAAAATCCAATCAAAAATCTCTTTATCTAAAAATGTTAACTGTCTCGATACAGGCTCTAAGTTTGTGAACTTATTAGTCTTTAGTTTTACATTAGCACTGCTCTCATCGGCAATAGCTTCTAGTTTTCCCTCTATTTTTCCTATCTCAAAATTTCCTCTATAGAGAAAATTATCTTTATCCTTATTTATATCTAGTATAGCTACTCCATTTGTTAAAATAGAGTAATCTTTGAGCCAGAGTGATTTTATATCAAATAGTAGTTTTTTATCTTTATAATTAAAAAATGTAGCTAAATTGACAAATTTTGCATCTATGAAAAAGAGATTGTTTTCATAAAGAACAGAAAACTCTTCATTCTTAAATAAGATTCTCTCAATAGAGATATATTTAAATAGTTTTAAAAGAGATTCAAAGTTATTAAAAATATAATCTAACTCTTTGAGTGAGTTTTTTGACTTTGAGCTATCTACCTCTTTATCAATTTGCAGAGTTTTTGCAGAAAATATAAGTTTTTTATCTAATTTTATATAAAGTTGTTCTATCTTTACAATATCTAAATCTAAATGATTTATGCTTATTCCGTTTAAGAGATTATAAACCACAAAAAGAGAAATAAACAAAATGATGAAAACAACATTTCTAGTAATATCTTTAATTGTAGATATTATATTTATAATCATAATATCGTTTACCTTTTATATAAAACAGCCAATAAAAACAGATTCTATAATATACATTCCCAAAGGCTCAATAAATCAAATTATATCATACTTACGGTCTAAAAACTTGCCAGTTACTAAAATAGATTCTTATATATTGAGAACTTTAGGAAATCCTCAAACAGGATATATAGATTTAGAGAAAAAAAACTTTACAAAAATAGATTTTTTATATAAGTTAACTATTGCAAAGTCTACAAATATAGATATAACACTTATACCAGGTGAGAGTATCTACTTCTTTTTGCAACAAGCCTCTAAAAAACTAAATTTATCATTTGAAAAACTATATAAAGAGTATAAAAAACAAAGTCCATTAATAGATGGATTTATATTGGCAAATACATATAAAATACCTATATATATGACAGAGAAAAAATTAATCAAATATCTAATCAACAATTCACTAAAAGAGCATATGAAGTTATCAAAAGAGTTTTTAGGAAAATTTGACTTTAAAAGTTGGAAAAGATATTTAATAATTGCATCTATAATACAGAAAGAGGCTAAAGATAGAAGCGAAATGCCTTTAGTTTCTGCCGTTATATATAATAGGTTAAAACGAAAAATGAGATTGCAAATGGACGGAACGCTAAATTATGGAATATATTCTCACATAAGAGTAACTCCTAAACGAATAAAAGAGGATAACTCTATCTACAATACATATAAGATAAAAGCTCTTCCACTCTCACCAGTAGCATCTGTAAGTAGAGATTCTATCTATTTTGCAATTAATCCAGCCAATGTCAACTATCTCTATTTTGTAAAGGGTAAAGATGGCTATCATAAGTTCTCGAAAAGCTATAAATCTCATCTTAGAAATATAAAATATCGTAATAGGTAAGCTTTTTGGGTAATATAAAAGTTTTTTATAGCAAATTTTATTTTTTTGTATCAATTTAAATTTCATTTTACCTAAAAATGATAAAATTACCTTGATTTTTTGAGATTGGTTTAGATGAAGTAAATCTTGATAGTTTTATTCTATCTACTAAGTTGTTATTTAGGTATTTGGATGAAACAAAAACAGCTAATTTAGTTGTTGGATTTACTTAGAATCAATTGAAGGTAAAAGAGTAATTTGCGACTTTGCTAGATTAATGGATGGTGTTACTGAAATTAAATATTCAGAATTTGGTAAAGTTTTAATCGGTAATATGTAATTTTGAAAATTAGAGAAAAGATTTTTATCTTACTTTAATTTATCGCTTTGAAAACCAAATTTCCTAAAAGAGGTGTTTATGGAATATAGAATAGAAAAAGACACGATGGGAGAAATGAAAGTTCCTAATGATAAATATTGGGCAGCTCAAACTCAAAGAAGTTTCGAAAATTTCAAAATTGGCGAAGAGAAAATGCCAAGTGAAGTTGTAAGAGCTTTTGCTTACTTAAAAAAAGCTTGTGCAATTGTAAATAATGACCTTGGTAGAATGGAAGAATCTAAAACTAAAGCCATTTCTGAAGCTGCTGATGATGTAGTAGCTGGAAAACTTGATGATAACTTTCCTTTAGTTGTATGGCAAACAGGAAGTGGAACTCAATCAAATATGAATATGAATGAAGTACTTGCAAATAGAGGTACTGAAATTTTAGGATCTGACTTTAGAGTTGAAAAAATCATTCACCCAAATGACGATGTAAACAAAGGGCAAAGCTCTAATGATACTTTTCCAACTGCAATGAGAGTTGCTGTTGTTATTGAAGTAACTGATAAATTAATTCCTTCACTAAAACAATTATTATCTACATTAAAAGCTAAAGCTGAAAAATTTGATAGTGTTGTAAAAATTGGTAGAACACACCTTCAAGATGCCACTCCATTAACACTAGGTCAAGAGTTTGGTGGTTATGTTTGTATGCTTGAGAAAAATTTAAAACAGATTGAAGCATCTTTAGGAGACTTAAGAGAACTTGCAATTGGTGGTACTGCTGTTGGAACTGGTCTTAACTCGCATCCAGAGTGGTCAGAGAGAGTATCTGCTGTTTTAAATAATATTTGTCCTCAAGATTATGGATTTTGCTCACACCCAAACAAATTCCATTCATTAACAAGTCATGATGGTGAAGTTGTATTAAGTGGTTCACTTAAAGCATTAGCAGCAAACCTTATGAAAATTGCAAATGATGTAAGATGGTTATCATCTGGTCCTAGATGTGGAATTGGTGAGCTTTCTATTCCTGCAAATGAGCCAGGAAGCTCTATTATGCCAGGTAAAGTAAATCCAACTCAACCAGAGCAAGTAACTATGGTAGCTGTTCAAGTTATGGCAAATGATACTGCTGTTGGAGTTGCTGCATCTCAAGGAAACTTTGAATTAAATGTATTCAAACCTGTTATAGTTTATAACCTTTTACAATCAATCAGAAACTTAGCTGATTCTATGATTAGTTTTGATGAGAGATGTGTAGTAGGAATTGAACCAAACTCAGAACAAATTAATAAATATTTAAATGAATCTTTAATGTTAGTTACTGCATTAAATCCTCATATTGGATATGAAAATGCAGCTAAAATAGCAAAAACAGCATTTGAGAGAAACTCAACTCTAAAAGAGACAGCAATTGACCTTGGGTTATTAACTGCTGAAGAGTTCGATAAATATGTTATTCCAGAAAATATGATAGCACCTAAAGCTTAAGGAGCATAAATTGAATATTCATGAGTATCAAGCAAAAGAAGTTTTTAAAAAGTACGGAGTTCCAACTCCTAGAGGTTATGTAGCATTTACAGTTGATGAAGCTGTTGCAAATGCTGAAAAACTTGGTGGAAATATTTGGGTTGTAAAAGCTCAAATTCACGCTGGTGGTAGAGGTCTTGGCGGTGGTGTTAAACTTGCTAAGAGTATTGATGAAGTTAAAACATTAGCTAGTGAAATTCTAGGAATGACTCTAGTTACTCATCAAACAGGACCTGAGGGTAAACTTGTTCAAAAAGTTTACATCGAAGAGGGTGCTGATATTAAAGCTGAGCTTTATTTAGGTGTAGTTTTAGATAGAGCTAAAGAGATGCCTGTAATGATGGCTTCTACTGAAGGTGGAATGGAGATTGAAAAAGTTGCTGCTGAGACACCAGAGAAACTAATCAAAGTTGCAATCGATCCAGCAATTGGTTTTCAAGGATTTCACGCTAGAGAGTTAGCTTTTGGTTTAAATTTACCTAAAACTGAACAAGGGAAATTCTTCAAATTTGCAAAAGCATTATATGATGTTTATATGCAAAATGATGCTGAGATGATTGAGATTAATCCTTTAATCAAAACAGGTGCTGGTGACTTTTTAGCACTTGATGGAAAAATGGGATTTGATGACAATGCTCTTGGAAGACAACCTGATATCGAAGCTATGAGAGATTTAAGCGAAGAAGAGCCAACAGAGACTGAAGCTAAAAAATATGGATTAAGCTATATTAAATTAGATGGTAATGTTGGTTGTATGGTTAATGGTGCTGGTCTTGCAATGGCAACTATGGATATTATTAAACACGAAGGTGGAGATCCTGCTAACTTCTTAGATGTTGGTGGTGCTGCTTCGGCTGAAACTGTTGCAAAAGGTTTTGAAATTATTTTACAAGATGATAATGTAAAAGCTATTTTTGTAAATATTTTTGGTGGTATTGTTAGATGTGATAGAGTTGCTAATGGTATTTTAGAAGCTACTAAAATTACAGAAGTTAGTGTTCCAGTTATCGTTAGACTAGATGGTACAAATGCTCAAGAAGCTAAAGAGATTATCAAAAACGCTGGATTAAAAAATGTTATTGCGGCTGAAAACTTAGCTGATGGTGCACAAAAAGCTGTAGAAGCTGCAAAATAAAGGGGAGTAACTAATGAGTATTTTAGTAAACAAAGATTCAAAAGTTATCGTACAGGGTTTCACTGGTAAAGAGGGTACTTTCCATGCTGAACAATGTATTGCTTATGGAACAAATATCGTTGGTGGTGTTACACCAAACAAAGGTGGTCAAGAACACCTTGGAAAACCTGTATTTAATACAGTAAACCAAGCTGTAAAAGCAACTGATGCAACTGTATCTATGATTTTTGTTCCACCTGCATTTGTTGCAGATGCTGTAATGGAAGCTGCTGATGCTGGAATTAAACTAGCTGTTATTATTACAGAGGGTGCTCCTGTTAAAGATATGATGTATGCTAAATCTTACGCTACAAAAGCTGGTATGAGTACAATTGGGCCAAACTGCCCTGGTATTATTACTGCTGAAGAGTGTAAAATTGGAATTATGCCTGGTATGATTTTCAAAAAAGGAAATGTTGGTCTAATTTCTAAATCTGGTACTTTAACTTATGAAGCATCTAACCAAGTTGTAACAGAAGGTTTTGGTATCACAACAGCTGTTGGAATTGGTGGAGACCCTATTATCGGTTTAAGCTATGAGCAACTACTTCCTATGTTTGAAGCAGATAGTGAAACTGAAGCAATCGTTATGATTGGTGAAATTGGTGGAACTCTTGAGATTGAAGCAGCTGAACTTATCAAAAAAAGTATTACTAAACCTGTTGTAGCTTTTATTGCTGGTCAAACAGCTCCTAAAGGTAAGAGAATGGGTCACGCTGGTGCTATTATCTCTGGTGGTAGTGGTACTGCAGCTGAGAAAATGGCGGCTCTTGAAGCAGCTGGTGTTACAGTTGTTAAATCTCCAGCAGATATTGGTAAAGCTATTTCTAAAGTTTTAAAGAAATAATATTAAAATGAAAAAAGACTTTGAAGTTTTAAATATTAGATGCTCTGGGTGTTCAAACACAATAGAGAAGACTTTATCAAAATCTTTTGATGGTGTCTCTATTGACATAGAAAACTCTATAGTATCAGTTAATATTAAAAATGAAGAAGAGGAAATCAATTTAATAAAAACTTTAAAAAACTTAGGCTATCCTCTTAAATCTAATGATTTGGGAGGACTAGAAAAGTTCGAACTAAAAGCAAGAAGTTTTGCTTCTTGTGCAATTGGAAAATTTAGTAAAAAGAAGGGGGATTAATGTCGATTTTAAAAGCTCCAGAAAATACTCCTGTATGGGTAGATGAGAGTAGATGTAAAGCATGTGATGTATGCGTTAGTATGTGTCCTGCAGGTGTTCTTGCAATGAGACAAGAGATTCATTCAACTTTAGGTTCTATGGTAGAAGTTATCGCTTCTGATGCTTGTATTGGATGTAAAGATTGTGAACTTCACTGTCCTGACTTTGCTATTTTTGTAGCTGAGAGAAGTGAAGTTAAGTTTGCAAAATTAACTGATGAATCAAAAGAGAGAGCTGAGAAAATCAAAGCTAACAAATTTAGAAAACTAAGTGCTTAAGGAGAGTGTATGCCAAGAGAGGTAGTTTCAAGCGGTAATAGCTTAGCAGCAAAAGCAGCAATTGATGCTGGTTGTAATTTTTTTGGTGGGTATCCAATTACACCATCTAGTGAAGTTGCTCATGACTTGAGTGTTCTTTTACCAAAAGTTGCTGGAAAATTTATCCAGATGGAAGATGAAATAGCTGGAATCTGTGTAGCACTTGGTGCTTCTATGAGTGGTTCTAAAGCTATGACAGCTACAAGTGGACCTGGTATCAGTTTAAAAGCTGAGCAAATTGGTTTAAGCTTTATTGCTGAAGTTCCACTAGTAATTGTAAATGTTATGAGAGGTGGTCCATCAACTGGTCTTCCAACTAGAGTTTCTCAAGGTGATATTGCTCAAGCTAAAAACCCAACTCATGGTGATTATCAATCAATTTCACTATGCCCAGGTTCACTTGAGGAATCATATACTGAAACAGTTAGAGCATTTAATTTAGCTGAAAAATTCATGACACCTGTATTTGTACTTTTAGATGAAACTTTAGGTCATATGCATGGAAAAGCAGTTTTACCAGATTTAGAAGATGTACAAAAATCTAATCTAACTAGAAAAGTATTTGAAGGTGATCCAAAAGATTACAAACCTTACGAAGTTCCTGCAGATGAACCAGCAGTATTAAACCCTTTCTTTAAAGGTTATAAATATCATGTAACTGGTCTTCACCATGGTCCAACTGGTTTCCCAACTGAAGATGAAAAAATGTCTCAAGATTTATTAGATAGATTATTTAATAAAATTTTAGCTCATAAAGATGAAATTATTAGTTATGAAGAGTATAAGCTAGATGATGCTGAACTTTTAATTATAGCTTATGGTTCAATCAGTAGAAGTGCTAAAGAGGCTGTTTCTAAACTAAGAGCTGAGGGTATCAAAGCGGGTCTATTTAGACCAATTACAATTTGGCCAAGTCCTGAAGAGAAACTTGTAGAGCTTGGAGCTAAATTTGATAAAATTTTAGTAACTGAACTTAATATGGGGCAATTCTCATTAGAAGTTGAAAGAGTTATGAAAAGAGATTTTGATACACTATTTAAAGCAAATGGTAGACCAGTTTCACCTAATGAAATTGTTGCTAAAGTAAGGGAGATGTAATATGGCTTTTAATTACGATGAATATTTAAGAGTTGATAAAATGCCAACACTTTGGTGTTGGGGATGTGGTGATGGTGTTATTTTAAAGGCACTTGTTAGAGCAATCGAAAAAGTTGGTTGGGATATGAATGATGTTTGTGTAGTATCTGGTATTGGATGCTCTGGTAGATTTAGTTCATACATCAACTGTAACACTGTTCATACAACTCATGGTAGAACACTAGCTTATGCTACTGGTGTAAAACTAGCAAACCCTGAAAAACATGTTATCGTAGTTGGTGGTGATGGTGATGGTTTAGCAATTGGTGGTAACCATACAATTCACGCTTGTAGAAGAAATATTGATTTAAATTATATTATTATCAATAACTTTATCTACGGTTTAACAAATTCTCAAACTTCACCTACAACTCCAAAAGAGATGTGGACAGTTACTGCTCAATATGGAAATGTTGATCCAACTTTCGATGCTTGTGTATTAGCTGATGCTTCTGGAGCAACTTATATTTGTAGAGAATCTGTACTTGATCCTAAGAAAATTGAAAAAGTTTTTGTTGAAGGTTTAAAACACGATGGTTTCTCATTCATGGAAATTTTATCTAACTGCCATGTAAATCTTGGTAGAAAAAATAAAATGGGTGAAGCAATCGATACGTTAAACTGGATTGAAAAAATGATTGTACCTAAGAAAAAATTTGAAGCTCTTAGCGATGAAGAGAAAGTAGGTAAATTTCCAACTGGTATCTTGAAACAAGAAACAGAACAACTTGAGTACTGCAAAGCTTACGATAAAGTAATCGAAGCAGCACAGAACAAAACAAAAGTAAAACTGTAAGGAATTAAAAAATGAGAAATCAATTAAGATTTACAGGTGTTGGTGGTCAAGGTGTTCTACTAGCTGGAGAGATTTTAGCTGCTGCGAAAATTAAAGATGGTGGTTTTGGTGTAAAAGCTGCAACATATACATCTCAAGTTAGAGGTGGACCAACAAAAGTTGATATTTTATTAGATACAGATGATATTTTATACCCTTATGCAAATGAGGGTGAAATTGAATTCATGATATCAACTGCTCAAATCAGTTTTGACCAATTCAAAGGTGGTGTAAAAGAGGGTGGTATCATTGTAGTTGAGCCAAATCTTGTAACTCCATCTGAAGAAGATAGAAAAAAATGGCAAATTTTTGAAATTCCAATTATTACAATTGCAAAAGAAGAAGTTGGTAATGTTGTAACTCAATCTGTTGTAGCATTAGCAATTACAGTTTCTATGACAAAATGTGTTGATAGAGAATTAGTAATTGAAACAATGAAATCAAAAGTTCCTGCTAAAGTACTTGATCTTAACTTAAAAGCTTACGATCTTGGCGAAAAATATGCAAAAACAGCTCCTTGTACAAGTGAAGCTTGTGCTGTTTAGTCTTTTTTCTTAAATAGAGAATAGAGAAATCTCTTCTCTATCTCTATTTTAAAATTTCTCTCACTTTAAAAATAAAATTATCTTCTGATATGTCTTTACTTAAAAAAATTGGATGCATATCGATTTGATTAAAACTGTTAATCATGCTTTTATTTATATTTTCAACAAAAATTATAAAGTTAGTTTTTGTAGCAAGTCTAGGCAACTCCTCTTTAAAATCGTGTAAAAACTCAAAAGCGTCCATATCCAACATAAAATAATCTAATATAATTAAGTCAAATTTTACTTGATGAGCATATGTCAAAGCACTAAATGGTCTTGTAAAAACTTTTACAACAAAATCTTTATCTAAAACTTCTATTAAATATTTATACTCCTCAGCCATCGATTCTGTTTGGGAAACAATTAATATATTTCTCTCACTTATATCTTGTAAATATTTAAGAATATCTTTTAACTCTTGTTGTAATTCGCTAGTTTTAGTATCATCTAAATTCTTCAAAAAATACTTTAAATAGGTTTTAGAACTAAATCCTCCATCTATTTTAGAAACTTTAAAAAATTGTCTAATTGCTTCCGATTCTCTAGCTTTTGACCATAAATCATAATCTAATTCGTAGGCTTTATGATTTAAAATATCTACTAATAGTTTTTCCAATTTTTCTAATTTTACCTTTAGGCTTTCTGAAAACTCCTTTAAATATCTATCTTTAAAAGAGTTTTTTAAATCTATTAAACTCTTAGTCTGCTCTTTTAGAGAGTGTAACTCAAATGTTAAATCAGCGTAATGTCTCTTTACTGTTTTAAGCTCATCTAAAGCTTTTTTGTAAGCTTTAGTTCCCTCTTTCTCCTCTTCTAAAACTTTCTCTTTATAATCTAACTGTCGCCTGAGTGACTTCTCATTAGCTATCATTGCAGATAGATGTGTTTTATTAATATCTAAAAAACTCTCAACTAAAATATAATCATCTTGTTCAGATAAAAATATCTTCTCATAAGCTATCTCTCTATTTACTAATCTAGAGTGTACACTATTTAAAAGCTCTTCTAATGCTAAAAGTTCTCTTTTTAGTTTTTTTAATTTATCATCAAAAAAACCACTATCCATCTCATATAAATTGTTGTAAGCTGTAAAGATGAATCTTTTCATTTTTGTATAAAAAAGTGTTTTGGCCTCATCATCTGAAATTTTTGGAGAGTTTTCAGTAATCTCCTCTTTTATATCTTTTAAATAGGTATTTATAGAATCTGCAACAGAGACATTTGGTTTTATTATTTTCTCTTCAGCAATAGTTTTTAATCTATTTTTTTCTGCATTTAAAAGTCTTTTTTTTAGTCTAATGTTAGACTCTTTCATTTCATTCCTTAATTTTTCTATTAATTTCATGAAAATATCATGAATTAGTTAGATTTTTAATTAAAACTTATCTATAATAAAAACTATAAATTATCTCAAAAGGATATATGAATATGGTAATTAAAAATGCTGTTATATGTGATTTAAACAGATATGAAAAACTTGATATAGAGATTAGAGACAAAAAAATTTTTAAAATAGATAATAATATAGATTCTAAAGAGTATATCGACGCTGAGGGTTTAATTTTAATGCCCTCTATTGTTGATTTAAATGTTAAAACATTTAATAAAAATTTGACTTTAAAAACTCTATCAAAATTATCAAAAGAGGCAATATCTAGTGGTGTGTCAGATATTTTACTTATGCCAAATTTAAATTTACCAGTAGATAAAGAGAGTGTTATTGAGTTTGTCAAATCAAAATCAAAATCTATAAATTTAATAAAGATACACACCTCAATAAATGCACTAAAAGAGAGTGGAAAACTTAGTAATATTGCTATTATGATTCAAAAAGGTGCTAAGGCTATATTTACAAACTCTGATATTGATACAAATTTATTAAAAAGAGTCTTTGAATACTCAAAAATGAGTGAAACTACACTAATTTGTAACTCTCACAATAGAGAGATAGCATTAGATGGTGTTGTTAACGATTCTGAAATTGGATTTAAATTGGGATTAGATACCATTGCAAAGGTTTGTGAAACGATAGAAGTTGCAAAAGTTTGTGAACTAGCAAAATATCTCAATATAGATATTCTTCTTCAAAATTTATCAACAAGTAGAAGTATTGAACTTACAAAAAATTTTGATAACATTACAACAGAAGTCTCGATTCATCACTTAATAGCAAATGATAATAAATGCAATGACTTTAATACATTTGCAAAAATAATGCCACCACTTAGAGAAGAGAGTGAGAGAGGAAAGTTAATAGAAGCTCTTAAAAAAGATGAGATAGATATATTAACCTCTCTGCATAGTCCTATATCAAAAGATAATAAAGATTTAGCATTCTCTGAAGCTAGTTTTGGAATCGATAGTATTAAAAATTACTTTCCACTTTGTTATACTCACTTAGTAAAAAAAGATATTATATCACTACAAAAATTATCTAAATTAATTAGTTATAATCCATCAAAAGCTCTTAATTTAAACTCTGGAGAGATAAAAGAGGGTATGAAAGCAAATTTTATGTTAGTTGATTTAAATAGTAAAAGAAAAATAGATGATAAAAACTCTATATATAAGAATCAAGAACTCTATGGAGAGATAAAATCTACAATTATAAATGGAAAAATCAAATATGAACTACTCAATCAAGAGTAAAAATCGAATTATATGTAATCTTTGTAAGCATCACTGTAAATTAAAAAACAATCAAGTAGGAATCTGTTTCGTTAATAAAAATATTGATGGAGAGTTAAAAAATTTAGTCTATAACCACCCTTCAACCATTGCAGTAGACCCTATAGAGAAAAAACCTCTCTACCATTTTTTACCAAATACTCAAACTCTCTCTATCGGAACAATTGGGTGTAATTTTAAGTGTCCATTTTGTCAAAATCATGAAATATCACAAGAATCAATTTTAAATAGAGATATAACGGCAACAAAAGAGCAAGTTATTGCTCTTGCTCTAAAGTATAAATGTAAATCTATCTCTTATACTTATAATGAACCAACTATATTCTATCCATATGCAAAAGATATTGCTCTTTTTGCAAAAGAGTATGATTTAAAAAATATATTTGTGACAAATGGTTATCAATCTAATGATATGATAGATGACATGGAAGGGTTAATAGATGCTGTTAATATAGATTTAAAATCTTTTAATCCAGAGTATTATAAAAAGAATCTCAAAGGTAATTTAGATGAAATCAAATCTAATCTAATAAAATTCTCTAAAAAAAATATTCATATAGAGATAACAACTCTATTGATTGAAGATATTAATACAGATTTAAATGAGTTAAAAGAGATAGCAAAATTTATTGTAAATGAGATAGGAGAAGAGACTCCTTGGCATATAAGTAGTTTTACGCCAAAATATAAAATGGATAAACACTCTCCAACAAAATTAAAATCAATTATGGATTGTTATGAGATAGGTAAAGAAGCAGGGTTAGAGTATATCTATTTAGGAAATATTCCATCACCAAATGAGACTTTTTGTCCTAAGTGTGATGAATCTATAATTAAAAGATTTAAATCTAAAATAGAGTATAACTATTTAACAGATGGAAAATGTCCTAAATGTGATAAGAAGATAGATGGAATCTGGAGTTAACTCTTAACTCCTATCTGATGATACTCAAATCCATAGCTATTTAATCTATCTTTGTTATACTGATTTCTTCCATCAAAAATTATTTTTTGCTTTAACCTTTCCTCTATTTCATAAAAATCAGGGCTTCTAAACTCTTTCCACTCTGTTAAAAGAATCATTGAATCAGAATCATTTAAACAGTCATATTTACTTGTAAAATATTTCACTTCTAAATTTTTTAAATAGAACTCTTTTGCTTCATTTACTGCTTTAGGGTCATAAGCATTTATACTAGCACCTCTTTTTATCAACTCTTTAATAACTATAATACTAGGTGCTTCTCTCATATCATCAGTCTCTGGCTTAAAACTAAGTCCCCATATTGCAAATTTTAAATCTTTTAAATCATCTCCAAATCTATCAACTATTTTTTCAACTATTTTATATTTCTGTTCACTATTTACTCTCTCAACAGATTCTAAAATTTTTGGATTATAACCAAAGTCTTGACTGGTTTTTATAAGAGCTTGTACATCTTTTGGAAAACAGCTTCCACCATATCCACACCCTGGATAGATAAAACTATATCCAATTCGACTATCAGAACCTATTCCCACTCTTACTCTATTTATATCTGCTCCAACTCTCTCACAAATATTACTAATTTCATTCATAAAACTAATTTTAGTTGCAAGCATTGCATTTGCAGTATACTTTGTCATTTCAGCGGATTTTATATCCATAACAATAAATCTATCATGGTTTTTTGTAAAAGGAGAGTAAAGCTCTCTCATCACATCTTCTGCCTCTTTATTATCACACCCTATGACAACTCTATCAGGCTTCATAAAATCATCAATTGCAGCACCCTCTTTTAAAAACTCAGGATTGGAAATTACATCAAAAGTCAATTTAGATTCCCTGCTATCTAATTCTTTTTGAATAGCTTTTCTAACTTTTTCAGCAGTTCCAACAGGTACTGTTGATTTATCAATTACATAAATATGATGGTTCATATATCTACCAATTTCACTTGCAACAGATAAAACATATTGTAAATCACAACTTCCATCTTCACCCATTGGGGTACCAACAGCGATAAAACATACTTCACTATTTAAAAGAGCCGTTTTAATATCTGTTGTAAAACTCAATCTTTTAGCTTCAAAATTTTCAAGAATCATTTTGTCTAAATTTGGCTCATATATAGGAATAACTCCTTTTTTTAGATTCTCTATTTTTTGCTTATCAATATCTACACAAGTTACACTATTTCCCATCTCTGTAAAACAAGCTCCTGTAACTAATCCAACATAGCCACTTCCAATTACACTAATTTTCAAAGCTTTTCCTAAAATTAAAATCTTTTCTATTTATTATAAATATTGCTATTAAAGTTGTAGGAATATATTGTAACATATGTAAAATCAAGCCAAAAGAGAGAGCTTCCTCTTTTTCTATTCCATAAAGAGATAGTGCAAAGACAACTCCTGCCTCAAAAACTCCTATTCCACCTGGAGTTGAAGGAAGAGCCATTCCTATACTTGAAAATATAAAAACTACCAAAATTTGAAAATAGTCAAGCTCAAAATTTGAAGCTATTTTTGTAAATATGAAAGTAGCTAAATAGTAAATAGACCAAAGTAAAATTGTATATAAAGATATAACAAGCCACTCTTTAAACTCTACTCTTGCAATAGTTTTTATAACATTTACTAAAAAGTTTTTTACTATTTTTGGAGAGTATTTCAAAGTAAATTTTAAAAATAGTTTTGGTTTTAATAAGAATAGAGTTAATAAAAGTAGACTAAAAACTATAAATAGAGTTAATAAAAATATATTTGAAACTTCTATATAGTATGATATAAAAATAAGTAGAGAAATTAAAATAATTACATCAAAAACTCTCTCTATTATCATAAGAGCAAATGATTTGGCAATAAAGTATCCGTAAAACTGTTTTAAATAAAAGCCTTTTGCAACTTCACCAAGCTTTGCTGGAGTTATATTATTTACTCCTAAACAGATAAAAGTTGATTCTATACTAGCTTTTAAAGAGCAGATATTTTTACTTAAAAATCTCCATCTATAAGCAACTAAGATAAAACTAAACATATTTATTATTAATGTTAAGAAAATACCAAACATATTAAATTCTAAAAAAGAGTTATAAAGCTCTTTAAAATTTAAATCATAAGAAATATATATAAGAGCTGATACTGTTATTGTAAATTTAACTATTTTTATCATCTGAAAACTTACTCCAAATAGTACCAATAACAAATGATGCTAAAATAATTAAAAATGGCTCAATAGGTAACCTATATCTAAGAGATGCTATTACAATAGAGTGAAGCAAAGTAATATAAGCAATTAATATATAAATAGGTAAAATAGTAAAAAAATTTTTTAAATTAATAAAAAATGAAATTAAAGCAAGTGGTAAAATAATACCAAAACTCAAAATACTAATCCATTTATAGATTCCACTACTAAAAGCTTCTGCATTTGGAACAATACTCCAAAATCTTTGAAATTTAAGCCACATAAGTTCAAAAAATCTATCGGGGTTTTTTGAAATAAACTCTTTTGCTTCATTAGAGTACACTTTACTTCTATCAATTTCATCTTTTATTGTTTTTATTTTATTAACTGTTTCAAAATCAATATCTTTACTCCAATCACATCCACCTATTAAGTTTTTAGAATTATTGCCTAAATATAAATTACTACTACTACTAGTTGTAAAAGGCACAAATTCATTAAAAATATTATAGTTTCTAATCCACCAAGGAGAAAGCAAACTCATATATATACAAATCGAGTATATGAAAATTTTTAAACTACTTTTTAAGTCAAATTTATTAAAAAATATAAATAATAAAAATATCAAAGGAGGTAAAATAGTTAAAGTTGCTCTTGTGTAAATAGTCAATATAAAAAATAGATTTGCTAAAGCAAAGTTTATATCTATTTTAAAACTATTTTCTTTCCATCTGTATAAAAAGTAAAAACTAAAAAGCAGAAAAGTTATAAAAATAGTTTCACTTAAAAGCAATGCTTGATAATAAATAAAATATGGATAAAAAAGAGTTATGATATAAGCAATTATGGAAATTTTTCTATTTTTAAAAATCAAATATGATATTTTATATATCAAAAATGCATTTAGTATTAAAAGTATAGATTGAAAAAATCTAATAGATAGAATCAAACTCTCTTGCGAATCAAAAACTTTATAAAAACTAGAGTATATAATTGCAACTAGAGGCATCTCCCAAGCTCTATCATTTCTAACTAGAAACTCTCCTTTTTCTACTAAAGTCACAGCTTCTGATATATATCTACCTTCATCTGGAAAAATAGGACTACTTGATAGATATAAAAAATTATAGGCAGAATAGATAGCAAAAGCAAAAAAAGCTAATAAAACTAAATACTTATTTTTCATTTTCAAATCTATTTAAAAAAAGTTCATAGTTTTCTCTGTGTTGCTTGACTATTGTATCTAAAATAAAACCACAACAAATAAGTAAAAAAGAAATTAGCATACAACCTGTTGCTAAAACTGCTGATGGAACTTTAGTTACATATAGTGTTTCCATAAACTCTAATATTACAGGAGTTCCAAAAAAAAGAGATAAAAGAAAAAAGAAAGATGATAGAACTCCAAAAAATTTCATAGGTTTATAATCCTTAAAAACCCAAAAAATAGTCTTTAATACTCTTGCTCCATCAGCGAAAGTATTAAGTTTCGAAAAACTACCTTCAGGTCTATCTCTATACTGAATTGGTATCTCTTTAATTAAAAATTTTTTATCAAGAGTGTGTAGTGTCATTTCAGTTTCTATTTCAAAACCACCAGAATTTATAGGCATAGTTTTAACAAATTTTTTATTAAAAACTCTATATCCACTCATAATATCTTCAAGTTTAGCATCAAAAAAACTGTTAATTAAATTTTTAACTAAGTTGTTTCCAAAGTTATGCAGTGGTCTTTTATTTTCATCTTTATATGTTCCATTTGAGTGTCTATCTCCAATTACTATATCAGCTTCTCCATTTTTAACAGGCTCTATTAAGTTATGAACAAATTCTGCTGGATATGTATCATCTCCATCTATCATTATATAAATATCTGCATCAATATCTCTAAACATAGATCTTACTACATTTCCTTTACCTTGTCTTGGTTCTTTTTTAACAATTGCTCTACTACTTTTAGCTATGTTGTAACTGTTATCACTTGAATTATTATCATATACATAAATCTTTGCCTCTGGTAATTCTTTTTTGAAATCATTTATAACTTTTGCTATTGTTAACTCTTCATTATAACAAGGAATTAAAACTGCTATATTCATTTTACTCCATTTCATTTTATTAAACTTAACTTATTAAGGTTTATTTACTTGATATATTTTTATAACAGGACCACTTCTTTGCATATATTTTAAAGAGTAGTGAAAATTTCTAAAATCTAGCAAAATATCACCTATTTTCTCTCTATTATCTGGCTCTTTAATATAAGGTGTTATTTCTTTTATCAAAGTAATATTATAATCTTTTCTCATTTTTTCTATATAACTCTCTGTTCTTTGATGATGATGTACAGTATTACCAAACCTTTCATGAACAATAACTGGATTATATCCTTTTTTGAAAAGTACTTCGATTAATTCTTTTGGAGAATATAAACCTTGTTCTATTTTCCAAAGAATAAATCCATCTACTTCTTCATTTAACGCATATTTTAAATAAAGCTTTTCTCTAGTTGTTAAAGATTTAGGCAAAGAGCTTTTGATAACTAAAATTCCTTCTTTAGTTAAAGGCAAATAGTTAAACCCTAGAGTAGAGTATAAAATAAAATCTTTTTTTTCTTTTTCATGATTATTTTCAATCCACTCTTTAGCTAATAATCTAGTATCTTTTTCATCTATAATATTTAACCATTTTATAATATTAAAGCTATTAAATATAATATAAATACTAAAAATAGCAATAAATAACTTTTTATATTTTTCATATAAAAAATATAAAAAAAAGCTTGCTAATAATAAAGAATCTATTACAAAAAAAACTGTATAATAATTTCCAAATACATTATGAGAAGACATAACAATCATATTAAGAACGTATGGTATTAAAACTATAAAAAGCTTAAAATAGTTTTTTTTATAATCATGAAAAATAAACAGCATTATAGACAATAAAAAACTACTAAATAAAAATGGATCAAACTCTATTTGATTATACAAATAATACTTAATAAATTCCATTTTCATATTTAAATCTAAGTAATGTCCACTAGCTACAGTTGTTATATTACCACCTTGCCCAATTTGTAAGGATATCAAAATAAATAGAGCTAATGTTATTATCAGATATAAAACATCTCTAAAAAACAATTTATGATTATATGGGTTGTATCTATAGTGTAATAATATAAAATAAACACCCAAAAAAATAAGAGTATATGTTGTCATTACAGCTATACTAAATAGAATAAAAGATATTAGTATGAATTTAGCTTTTTTAATTAATTGATATCTATAGTAGAAATAAAAACTAAAAAAAACTAAGCTAAAATCAGGTATCCAATGCTTTATATTATGCCCATTAATAACAATCCATGGAGAAAGTATTGCTATAATTAAAAATATATAAGATTGAACTCTATTTACACTATTTTCGATAACTATTTTGAGATAAAACAGAGAGATTAAAAATATTATAGCACTATACACTCTTAAAAAAGGTATAACATTATGATAGTTATTCATTACATATAACTTTAGGTCACTTAAAGAACTAAGGTTTGTATTAAAAATATATTCAAATAGCCAATACAGTATAGTAGGGATTAAATAAAAATAATGTATCCAAGCAGAGTAAGAAGTTTCATAAGGTATAATAAGAGTTTTATACTGCAACATACCATATATATTTTTAAGCTGAGTAACCTCGTCAGGATGTACAACTATTGGCATACCATAGCCACTAGCATAAGTAAATAACACAGCTCCTAGCATAAATATAAATATATCTAAATATTTTAATTTAAAAGATGTCATTCTATTTTTAATATTTTTTCATTGCTAATTTGAATGTTTTAATAATAGTTTTAAGTATTTTCATTTTACTACTAGTCACTTTTCTATCATATCTTAAAACTAATGGTACTTCTGAAGCCAAAATATTAAGTGTTCTAAGCTTTACTAGTAACTCAGCCATACAAGTAAACCCAACCTCTGTCACAATATTATTTCCATAAACATCATAAGCTTCCTTCAATTTAGATATACTATAAGCTCTATATCCACAGGTGTAGTCTTTAACTCCACGAATTGGAAATAAAATACGAAACATGTAACTTGCTCCAATTGATAATAATTCTCTAAATTTTGTTAAACCAACTATCCTACTATCACTAGTATATCTTGAACTAATTACAATATCAAACCCATCTCTTATTTTATTTATCATACCAAAAATATGCTCTGGATTATGTGTATTATCTGAATCCATAATCACCAATACATCATTTAAAGTAAAATTTTTCAAAGTAAATAAAATTAATTCTTTTAAACCTACTCCTAAACCTTTATTTACTACTCCATCCAAAATAACAATATTCTTATTTTCTTTTTGAATATCTTTACACTCTTCTAAAGAGCTATCTGTACTGCCATCATTATAAATCACAATGGTATAGTCAAATTTTCTATATTTCATAAAAGTATCTATTCTATATAACAACTCTTTTATTGCACCACTTTCATTATATAGGGGTAAACCTACAATTATTTTTTGATTTTCTGTAAACACTTATATCCTCTTTTAGTTTTTTTTATATTCAAAAAACTCTTTAAATTTCAATCCATTACTAAAAGCAAAATATATTCCAAGTATCGTTGGGATTAAAGCTCTAGTAATATGATAATAAACTGCAAAAACTAAAATAAATTCTTTTGAGTAACCATATTTTGTTAATATAAAAATAAATCCAGCCTCTGTAATTCCAATGCCAGATGGTAATAATGGGATAACAGAAGCTACAGTTATTATTAAAAACATCAATAGTGTCTCTTCAAAAGAAAAAAATATTCCTACTGAACATAATGAAAAGTATAAAAAGGCAATATAACAACACCAAATAAATAAAGTAATAAAAAATATTACATTTAATTTAATTAAAGATAAGTTATTTAATATTCGTATATTATTAAGAATAAATTGAGTAGCTTTTCTATGTCTAGTTCTAATTATTTTTAATAAAGATAAACTATTTTTAATAAATAGATAAAAAGTTAAACCTACTATAGTAAAAAATGTTATTCCCATATATAAAAAAGAGACGTCAAGTTCTTTATAACTAAAAACATAAAATCCCAAACAAAATACTATCAACATTAATAAAATATCCATTAATCTATCAATAATTAAAAGTGGTAAAGTACTAGAAAAGTTTACTTTATATACTTTTTTTAAATATAGTATCTTTGCAACTTCTCCTAGTTTTGCAGGAAGTATATTATTAATAGATGCCCTAACAAATGTTGATTCAAATGCACTTTTAAATGTTAGTAATGGTAACATCATTTTCCATCTTAAAGATACTAAATATAAACTTAATATAAAAATAAATATAGACAGTATCATATAGAAATAGTTAACATCAATCAAAGCTAGTTTATAAAAATCAAATTCATGAAAAATATAGTAAAAAATAGAAATAAACAAAATAAGTTTTATAGACTTAAAAAAACTACTCAAAAATAATCCTCTTAACTATTTCTTCACAAGCTTTTCCATTACCATAAGGGTTGTGTGCTTTACTCATTTTTTTATACTCTACCTCATTATCAATTAACTTTTGTACTTCAGATATAATTTTACTCTTATCTACCCCTACAAGTTTTACTGTTCCTGCCTCTATGGCCTCTGGTCTTTCTGTAGTGTCTCTCATAACAAGAACAGGTTTCCCTAAACTTGGAGCTTCTTCTTGAACTCCTCCACTATCAGTAAGCACTAAATATGATTTACTCATAAGATAAATAAATGACTCATATGTTAATGGCTCAATCAAAAAAATATTTTTAATATCAGATAAGACTTTTCTAACAGGTTCTTGTACATTTGGATTTAAATGTACAGGATATACTATAACTATATTTGGATTATTCAATGCTATTTTTTTTAGTGCCTCACAAATATTAATAAATCCTTGTCCAAAATTTTCTCTTCTATGACCTGTTACCAATATAATTTTGCTACTTTCAAGTTTAAAAGTTGAGTCTTCTATTAAGTTTTCTATTTGAGTTATTACACTTTTTTCTAACTTAACATTTGAATCTATTTTGTTTAAAACCCAAAATAAAGCATCAATAACTGTATTTCCTGTAATAAAAATATTATTTTTATTTACTTTTTCATTTAAAAGATTTCTTCTAGACTGCTTTGTTGGAGTAAAATGATATTTTGTTAATTTTGATGTAAGTTGTCTATTAGCTTCCTCTGGCCAAGGGCTATAAATATTATATGTCCTAAGCCCTGCCTCAATATGAGCTACATTAACTTTCAAATAAAAAGAGGCTAAAGAAGTAGCAAAAGTTGTACTTGTATCACCATGCACAAAAACTAAACTAGGCTTATATTCTAATAATACTTTTTTCATTCCAATAAGAATATTTACTGTAACATCATATAAATCTTGTTTATCTTTCATGATATCTAAATTATAATCAGGTTTAATTTCAAATATTCTAAGTACTTGCTCAAGCATTTCTCTATGCTGTCCTGTAACACAAACTTTTATATTAAATTTTGTTTTATATTTTTGAAGCTCTTTTACAAGAGGAGCCATTTTTATTGCTTCAGGTCTCGTTCCAAAGACAATTAGTATTTTATTTTTCATATTTTTTTAAGTACCATTTAACTGTTTTCAATATACCACTTTCAAAATTCTCTTCAGCTCTCCAACCAAGCTTATTTTCTATTTTTGTTGCATCTATAGCATATCTTTTATCATGACCAGGTCTATCTTTCACATAAGTTATCTGCTCTTTGTAACTTTTTTTATTAGGTTTTAATTTATCAAGTATTTCACAAACTATATTAACTATATAGTTGTTATCTTTTTCATTTTTTCCACCAATATTGTAAGTTTCTCCAGCTATACCTTTACTATAAACTAAATCTATTCCTTTACAATGATCAAATACATATAGCCAGTCTCGAACATTTTTTCCATCTCCATAAATTGGTATATCTTCACCGCTTAGTGCTTTTTTAATAATCGTTGGTATTAATTTTTCACTATGCTGTTTTGGTCCATAATTATTTGAACAATTTGTTATAACTGTATTTAATCCATATGTATGAAAGTAACTTTTAACTATCATATCTGAAGATGCTTTAGTTGCACTGTATGGAGAGTTTGGTGCATATGGAGTATCTTCTGTAAAAAGCCCATTTTTACCCAAAGACCCATATACTTCATCGGTTGATATATGATGAAATCTACAGTTTTCATATTCAACTTTATATTTAAATGGAGAATTCATCCAATATTTATATGCAGTATCAATAACAGTATAAGTTCCATTAACATTTGTTTTCACAAAAATATCAGGATTTGTAATTGAATTATCAACATGACTCTCTGCAGCAAAGTGAATCACCCCTTGAATATCAAACTCTTTAAAAATATACTCTACAAGTTCTCTATTACAAATATCACCTTTTATGAACTCATAGTTATTTTTTATTCCTTTTAAATTACTCAAGTTTCCTGCATAAGTCAATTTATCTAAATTAATTATTTTGCAATTAGAATATTTACTTAAAAAATATTCTATAAAATTGCTTCCAATAAAACCAACTCCACCTGTTATAAGTAATGCTTTCAAACTTTAAATCTCCTGTTTTATATCATAAAGTTTATTTCTCTAACTAATATATTCTATTTAAAACAAAGATACTTTGTATTTTAAATAGTAAGACTATCTACTTTAATTTATTTATCTGAACACAGAGAATACAGACTAAAAAGGAATTATATCTAAAATAATTAGATATAATTCCTTTTAGATAATATAATCTCATATTAAAAAAATTTAGGAATTAAAATTTTAATTCCTAAAAAACTAGTCTATAAATGTTTTATCTAAAAAAACATAAAACTCTTTAAAATATTTTTGAATAGAATAATTATATGCTATATCCTTAGAGTTTTGTGAAAACTTTTTACTTAACTCTTTATCTTTGTAAATTTTATAAATTTTATCTATCCACTCATTATTTGTTGAAACTAAATAACCATTTTCGTTATCTAAAACAACCTTACTATTCTCTCCTACATCACTTGCTATAATTGGTAAAGAAGCTGATATACACTGAATCAGTTTGAATGCAGACTTTCCTTTTGAAAATTCATCACTATCAAGAGGCATTACTCCTAAATGAGATCTTTTTAATAGTTCAACTTCTATTTTGCTTGACCAATCAAAAAACAACATATTTACGCCATTAATTGCTTCATTTTCTAGTTTTTTTGTAGCAATAATAACTAACTGATAATCTATTTTTTTTGCCAACTCTTGAAATATAAAAGAGTGAGATTTTATATATTTATATGTTATAGGTGTTCCTATCCAAACAATAGAAAATTTATCAAATTTTTCTGTTGTTTCATTTTGATAGCTATTTAAATCCACAACTGTTGGTATTTTTATAATATTACTATTTTTATCCTTTAACTTATTAAAAAGAAAGTTATTTGCTACAATAATACCTGAAGCATTTTCAACTAAACTATCAAACTTACTTTTTAAAAGCTTTTTATTTTTATAATTTTCCCATACATTATCATCAAAATTCAAAATATAATTTTTGTTTTTTAAAAAAAATCTTTCAATAAAATATGGCAAATACGGAAATACTTCATACTCTATGACTAAGTTTTTTGAACTATTTAGAACTACAAAAAATCTTTTTATATATGAAATAGAAATTTTAAAAAAGCTTTTTTTTTCGTTAGAATATATCTTTTTTAAATAAGATGTATCAAAAAAAGAATCTATTTCTAAATTTACATCTTCTCTTAATAAATTACACAAATATAAAAAATATCTATATCTACTTGATGCACCTTGAGTCGAATATTTCGTTAATATTGTTAAGTTTTTCATTTATTTTTTTTCAACTCAAAATATAGCTCATATGCAGGAATAATATAACATAAGTTTTCTTCATAAAACTCTTTTGTATATGAAGATAAATTTACCAAAAGTCCTATAAACTTCTTAAAAGCATACCTACCAATAAAAGGTGAAGTAAAATTTAATTTTAATTTTGAAACTTCAAAAAAAGATTCTGTATAAAATATTGGAACTTTTCTCTTAACTATTTTTTGTTCTTTATCAAAATAATTAAAACTATATAATCCAAAAAAACTATTATGTGTTGGATCTGAATAAAAAAATGGATTTGAAAAATGAGGTACTGTACCAATTTTTTTGCCATTTGGTTTTAAAACTCTATAAACCTCTTTTAAAATAAACTCTAAATCATCAACATGCTCTAGAAAATGAAAAGAGTATATTTCATCTACAGAATTATCTTCAAGAGGTAATCCATTATTAATATTAGTAACTATATCTACACTATCACTCTCAAGCATGTCTATAGTTATAGCCCCTTCAATTTTTCTTGAGCTTCCACAACCTAACTCAACTTTTATAAATTTAGAACTTTTTAACTTATTTTTTATATTTGGTTTAAAAACAGCTTGCATACTATTTCCATAAACTAAAGATAGTAAATTTCAGCAGTTTCAATAGATAAATTGAAACTGCTTTATAAATTTTTTCACCATTATCAACTTTTATCAGCATCTCCTCTGTATATGACCTAAAGATATTTTGAGAAGCTAATCCACCCGGTCTAAAAAATGCTACTCTCTTTGGTAAATATATAGGTTTTAGATTAAATACATTAAATGCTCTATACATAAAGTCATAATCACTTAAAATTTTATATTGCAACCTGTAAGCTCCAATTTTATCATATATCACTTTTGGTACAAACATTGAAGGATGTGCTCCAAATGCACTGATTTTAATAGCCTTGGGTCTCCAACCTTTAACTAAAGTATCACCATGTTGCATATCTCCAAAAAATATATACTCATCTAAAGATTTACTCTCATAAGCTTTCACTACATTTTCAAAAGAGCCTTCATAGTAGTAATCATCGGCATTTATAATCCCAATAATATCACCTGTTGATTTTTCTATACCCTTATCCATAGCATGGTAAAGTCCATAATCAGGCTCACTTATCCAATAAGCAATTTTATCTTCATACTTTTTTATAATATCTATTGTTCCATCAGTTGAATTACCATCAATAACTATATATTCTTTATTCTCATATTGCTGGTTTATTACTGAGAGTATCGTTTCTTCAATTGTTTCAGCAGCATTAAAACAAACAGTGATTATTGATATTTTATATTTCACGAATACACCAATTCTAAAACTTTTTTCTGAAATATCATTTTATCAAATTCCTTTATTTTTTTTACTCCATTTTCAGATAACTTTTTTTGTATATCTGAATCCAAACATTTTAGTATGCTATTAGCTATTTCTTCACTTGAATTTGGATCAAACAATAACCCTGCATCTCCTACTTGTTGTGGTATTGCAACAATATTTGAAGCACATACAGGTACTCCTAAAGAAAATGCTTCAAATATTGGTATACTAATACTCTCATATAAGGAAGGCATTACTAACATTTGTGAAGCCTTATAAAGATATGGTAGTTCATCATAGTCAACATATCCCAAATAAACTATATTTTCTTTAATATCCAAATATTCTGCATAACTCATTACATCATAAAAATAATTTTGTTGTGACCCTGTTAATACTAAATACAAATCTTTTTGTTCTTTTAAAACTAATTGAAGAGCTTCTAAAAGCTTCTTATGGTTTTTATGAGGCCAAAATTGAGCAGGATAGTAAATATACTTATTTGGTAAAGAATATTTATGCTTAATTATTTTTGCCTTTTCTTGAGTATATATAAACTGTTCAAAATTATTTGGTGGTGGTGCTTCAATTCTATGAATTTTATGATTTGGTATATCTAAAAAAATATGTATATCATTTTTTACAAAATCTGACTCACACAATATATATTTAGCATGTTTTGATAAGGAAATATTAACAATATCTCTTCTAAATAATTCTTTTTTAGTAAAAAAGTTGGGGAAATATTTTTCTTGCATATCATGAAGTACAAAAATATAATCTTTGTTTAAAAAGAAATGAGGGAAAAAAGAAATATAAGGTGTAATAAATAAATCTATACCCTTAAATTCTAACATTAGAGTTTTTGAAAATATAAAATCTTTTTTTATATTCAAAGCTAAGAAAAAAAATATCAGTAATTTTTGCAGTCTATTGATTTGCACATTAACTTTTACTATTTTTATATTTAAATGATCAAAAGTACTATTATCCTTATGAGTAAATAATGTGTAAGTGTTTTGCTTATCTGTAGATAATGACTCTATTAAAGATAAAGAATACTGGTAAACCCCACTATCAATCTTTTCATCTAAAACTATAATTCCAATATTTTTCATATATCCTCTTTGTATGCTTTTATATAAGGAATATCATTGTTAAAAAAACCATGCTCAACTCTTTTGAAGCCAGCTTGTTTTACAAGAGTATATTGTTCTTGAAAAGTCCTTCTATAGCCTATCCATTGACCATTATCATTTTTATATTTTTTTACACCTAAGAAAGCTAATATATTTCTTATCAATCCCTTTATTTTATTTTTTGTATCAGCAATTAATCCTACATCTACAATCAATAATTCTTTAATCCCATAATTTAAAATATTTTTAAGGAAACTGATATATTCATCATCTGTAAAAATATAATCAATTGAAGCAATATAAGCTAAGTCTATCTCCATTGGGTTTATATTATCAGGCATATCTGTAGGAAAAAACCCCTCAATAACATTTACCTTTTCATTAGATTTTATCCACTTTAAAGACTTAAACGAAGGTTCAATTGCAATAATATCTCCATCAAACTTTAATGCAACTTCTTTTTCAAGATAACCAATTCCACAACCAATTGAAAGAACCTTCTTACAATTATTTAAATTAGTTAAAAGAAGCTTAATTGAATTTTTTCTGGATTCTACCCATTGAGGAGACAAATCATCAAAAGAACTATATTTCTCAAAAAAAGCATCGTAAAACTTATTATAAAACTTATAATCAGCAATACTATTATTATCATATTGAGTAAATTCACTAAATTCAATACCATGCCATTGGGTTATATATAACTTCTCCATCCAAATTACTCCAGTAATTCTTTTATTACTTGGCAAATATACATTATTTGTTCTTTAGTAATATCAAAATACGAAGGTAAATTTAATCCCTTTTCATATAGTGTATATGCAACTCTGTTATCTTTTTGATCAAACATAGGAAAAGAAGAAAGTGGATAAAAATAAGGTCTTGAATCTATATTTCTCTCTTTTAATTTCTGCATAAATTCTTCTCGTTTTTCCTCATTAAAACTATCAATTTCTAATACAACCATCCAAAAAACATTCCTTATCCCTGTTTTTGTATAATTTAACTTCACACCTTGTATATTTGATAAATGTTCTTTATACCATTCGTATACTTCTTTCTTTTTTTCTAATATCTCATCTATTCTTTCAAATTGTGCTAGTCCTAATGCAGCCTGAATGTTTGTCATCCTATAATTAAAACCTATCTCATCATGCCAATAACGTTTTTTAGGACTCATTGCGTGGTCTCTAAGTAACTTTGCTTTTTTATATAAACTTTCATTACTAGTAACCAACATACCACCTTCACCAGATGTGATGATTTTGTTTCCATAGAAACTAAAGATAGAAATATCTCCAATACTTCCAACTTTTTTACCATTGATTTCTGCACCATGTGCTTCTGCAGCATCCTCAATAACAATTAAATTATATTTTTCTGCAATTTGAATAATTTTATCCATTTCAGCAGGATAACCATAAAGGTGAACAGGGATAATAGCTTTTGTATCCTTTGTAATACTTTTTTCTATTACATCTGGATCAATACATAAAGTATCTCTATTAATATCTACAATAACAACGTTTGCGCCTGTATGTAATACAGCACTTGCAGTAGCAATAAATGTTAATTCTGGAACAATTACTTCATCATTCTCCCCTATCCCACATGATTCTAATGCTAAATGTAAAGCTGTAGTACCATTAGATGTAGTCAATGCATATTTTGCACCACAGTATTCAGCAAACTCTTTTTCAAATTTTTCAATATATTCTCCCAACGAAGAAACCCATCCACTTTTCATTGCACTATTAACATATTGAATCTCTTTGTCTGTTATGCTTGGCTGTGAAATTGGTATAAAATTCATTCTAGTTAATTTCCTTCATTAGTTTTTTCAATACATAAGTTAGTCTCAATGTATTTGTATAGCTTATAAAATTATTTCTCATAAAACCAAGTCCTGTAGAGTTATAAACTTTATTTGAGGTAATATAATCTCTTTTATAATTTTGGCTAATTTTATCACAATTATCTTTCATAATCCATTTTCTCCACTCTTTATCATCCTTATAAAAACGTAGACTAATAATTGGTTCAAAATTCGCATGCCATACAGCTATACTATAACTTTCAAAAAAAGTAAATAATTGACTTTTTGATAACTTACAATCATCTTCTATTTTTATAATTAATTGCATGTACGAAGGATTCGAATTAGCCATTTCAACAACAGATAATCCATTAATTTGTTCAATAATTCTCTTTATTTTATTAATATTATTTTGGACATTAGATAAAAACTTAGGATAAGCTCTTAATTGCTCTAATGCAATAGCAGCAACAAACTCAGACATTCTACCATTCCATGAAAGAATCTCATGATCTCTAACACCATATTCAAATGACATTTCACCCCAGTTTCTTATTGTTCTAAGTTTTTTAGCTAAATTATCATCATTAGTGGTTATCATTCCACCTTCACCAGCTTGTATAGGTTTACCTGACCCAAATGAAAAAATACCAAAATCCCCTATTGATCCGACTTTTTGACCATTATACTCAGCCCCTAATGCTAAAGCACAATCTTCAATAACAATTAAATTATATTTTTTGGCAACCTTTAGAACATTTTCCATATTTTCTGGATATCCCCAAATATGTATTGGCATAATTACTTTAGTGTTTTCATTTATTTGTTTTTCTAGGTCATCAAAATTTAGATGAAAGTTTGCCTCAGAAATATCAGAGAAAACTGGTGTAACATTTGCATTTAAAATAGCAAATGGATTAGCAATACAAGTATCTATTTGGTGAATAACTTCATCGTTATATTGTAAGTTTAATGCTCTAAGTGACATTTGAATAGCCATACCACCTGTATTTACTGCTATTGCATGTTTTACCCCAATATATTCTGCAAACTCTTTTTCGAGAAGATGATGTACCAAATGTTCTCCATGGCTCATATTCCATTTTTGACTTTTTAAAACATTAATAAGTGCTTTTTTTTCTTTTCTTAAGCTATAGGGAAATATAGGAAAAACTAAATTATATATCTTTTTGACAACTATAAAAAAAAGTCTATTGTTTTTAATAAAATTTTTAATTTTATGTATCATTATTTTGAGTAATTCTCTTTACAATTTTAGCAGGATTACCAGCAACAATACAATAATCTGGTACATCCTTTGTAACAACAGATTTTGCAGCTACAATCGAACCTTTTCCTATAGTTACACCCTTTAAAATTGTAGCTCCAAAACCTATCCAAGCATTATCTTTTATATTTATTTTTTTTGAGTTTACCCCTGACCAATCAAAATTCATAGTATATTTAACGATATCAAAATCATTCACATCAATTTGATGATTCTTTTGTCTTTGGATAGTATCAATTGCCGTTCCATCATGGTCATAAATTATAACATCCCATGCAATAGTAACATAGCTACCAATATTAACTTCATTTATTGAAATAATACTAGAACCTCCATTTATCCAAGTATGATCACCAATTGTAACTTTTCCTGTTTTTGATTCAAATATAATAGAGTTTTGAAGTACACAATTATTACCAATTTCAACACAAAGGTCATCCCTGTTTTGTCTAAATTCAACTGTAAAACTTTTTAATAACTTTGACTTTCCCACTTTGATATTATGCTTATATTTCTTAACAAACCGATGTGGATTGTAAAAAATTCTTTTTAATACACTTTGTAACATAAATTTTATTCACCTTGTAGTGCTTTTTTTAGATATTCTTTAGAATGATAAATTTTATCTGTTAAAATACTATTGGCTTGAGTATAATCAATTTCATTAGCTAATACTTCTTTAATTTCTGAAGGATTTGAGACTAACCTATTAGAAAGTGTAAACTCATTTAATAAAGAACTTATCTTGTTAACTCTGATATCTGTTTTAATACTACAAAAATTCTTTTTATATTTAATAGAAAAAGCTGTTCCATGAAACATAGTTGTAATAACATGAGATGCATTCTTAAAATAACTTAGCCATTTAAATGGATCTAAATCAATAATATATGAATCACACCAAGGATGAAAAAAGCCAACAGATATCAGCTTTTTATTATTATCTTTAGCAAATTTCACTATAGCATCTTTATAGTTTTGATCTATACTTAAACCATAATAAATAATAAAATTCTCATCCTCAATACTTTTTTCTAAGCCACTAAAATTATATAAAAATGTAGGATCAATAACCCTTACTGCTGAGATATCAAGATTTTTTTGAATAATCTTTTCTGTATTATCATCTCTTACAGATAAAAAATCAAAATCTTTTAATCCTATTTTTGCTTGATCTGGTATCTCTTTATCAACAGGAACAAATCCCATGCTTGATCCATAAGAAATTTTTCTTTTTGCTTTTGAATTATATCCATAATAGACAGGATCAAAACCAATAATTGGGGCAATAAAATTCCATACTTCATCACTTCCAATAATTAGAATATCATACTCCTTATCTAATACCTTTTTTGATGAAAATGTAAAACTTGTAGTATTTAACTTCTTTTGTGCTTCATTAAAAACAAATATTTTTTTAATATTGTTAACAAGCAAATTAAGCCTCTTAGTTTTTAAAAGACTTTTATATTCATTAAACCAAAAATTAAATCGTTTATAATTAATAAACTTTACATCATATCCTAATGATTTGATTGTTTCTTGAAATGCATATGCTTGAAAGTAACATCCATAATTTATACCATCATGGTAAGTTAAAATACCGATTTTCATCTTTTACCTTTATATTATTTCTATTTCTAATTCTAATGAGTTATTACTAATGCTTTTAACATGATTAATATATTTTTCAATATTATTTGTTTTACTTTTAACATTAATTACAGTATTCATAGTTTTTTGGGAAACTATTTTCTGATAATTTATATTAAAATATTTAAAAGTCAAATAGTTTAAAAGCCTATTGTCTTTTATTCTTAAAAGACGATGCACAAATGTTCTTACTATGAAAAGTAAAACTCTATATCCTATATTCTCTTTTGCAATGTCTCTATAAATGTCATCTGTCTTAAAAACACTACCTACATTAGGAAAGTTCCGTTCCAAAAATAAATACCTATGTTGTTTATACTGGTTCATTTTTGCTTTAATCTGACTAGCTTTTGAAATATCTTGTTCTAAAATATCAAAGACTATTTCAAATATTATTTCATCTGGTGTATCTTTAAAGTTTGAATATCTAAAGTCAAAGACTAAACTTTCCTTATTATATTCAATTATTTTTCCTAAACTGTTTAAAGTTAAAACTTTTTTGATATTATCACCAATATCGTATCCGTAAGAACCTGCATTCATAATTACAGCTCCTCCAATAGTACCAGGAATACCTTCTAATCCCTCAAAACCCATAATTCCTTGTTGAGCACACTTATAAACAAACTTGGGTAATGAATAGCCAGCACCCACTATAATTTCATTCTCCTCAATGTCCATATATTTTATTTTCTTTAAATTAATTAGAAAATCTATATTTGTATCATCTTTAAAAATACAATTACTAGTATTTCCAAATATTGTATAGATTAGGGTGTTTTTTTTAAAAAACTTGACTAAATCTTGAAGTTTTTTTAAAGAATCAGGTAAAATTAAAAACGCAATATTTCCCCCAGTTTTAAAATAGGAAAATCTACTAAGAGGAATATCTGTTTTATAAGATATGTTATTTTGATCTAAAAAAGCCCCTATCAATTCATACATCAAAAAACTCTTTTTTATATTTAACCTCTCCTAAAATGTTAAACCTACTATCATCTAAAAAAAGTTTCCAATCGTTTAAATACTCTTCACCACTCTCCTCAAAAAGCTTTAATTTTTCAATTAAAATATCTTCTATATTAGATTTATATGGATTTTCAGGCAACTGTTTTGGATCAGTAGTTAAATATTTACTTTCAAAAAACTCATCTTTTTTAAGACTAAATTTTTCATTTATATCATAAAATATGCTATTGAAATACATAAAATAAATCAATTTAGCTTTTTTTATGGTTATTTCATCTAATCTATCAATAGTGTGTATATTTGCAATTACTTCTTCATATTTATCAACTTTGTCAACTTCAAGAACTGTATCAAAACCTGATACTCCTGCATGGTTTTTTCCAGCTAATACTACAGGAATACCAAGTGCTGGAAACTCAAAAGAGACGCTTCCTCTAATTGTTATAATTACATCTATTAAATCACTATTATCTTTCATATCTAATTGAGATGGCCATAACTTTACATTTTTTAAGTTTAATTTATTATAAGTATCCAATATAGTTGGAGTATATTTAAATGCATATTCTCTAGGATGTGGCTTTAAAAAAGTAATAATATTTTCATTTTTTTCACAAAGCAATAAAGTTTCTTCTAACCAAATCAAAATATCTCTATAAACCTGCCTTCGCCCATCTGCTCCAACAATATTATCAATCAAAATATGAGAAGAAATCACTACTATTTTTTTACCACTACTCTTATAGCTCATTACTTTTTTTCGCTCTTGAAAATCTGTATTTACTTTAGCAACTTCAAAATTAACACTATCCCAAGTTTTAACTTTTTTATTCATCACATTATCAAAATATTTTTCTGCCTTTTCAACTAAAATACTATTTTTAAAACTTTTATTAAATAGGTCTTTATTTAATATTGAGTAAAAATTAAAAATATTATCATTAGGATATAGCTTTCGAGCTAATAGTCCCATATAATCACCACTTACTAGCATTACATTTGAACCATACTTATTAGCTACCCTCCCAAGAAGTGCATTTCTAATATAACAATTGTGGTTTAAAACCGTAAACTCATATTTATTCTTTTTAAAAATATTACTATAATAACTATAATATAAGAAAGCTTCATTTAGTTTTTTAAAATATTTAAAGTTTATTTTATCAACTGAAGGCTGTTCTTCCCTTCTATTATAGTCATCATAAATTAAATCTCCAATATATATACCATCTATATATAAGTTGAATAACTTATATATATTAAAATACTTTACACAATAAACTAAATTAAGATATATAATTTTTGGTAAAAATTGGATAGCTTTAACTCTATCTAAAATAAAAAAATTATCACTATTAAAACTATAAACTTCTTTTAAGTTATTTTGATTTTGTCCTATTTGATAATCTACATTATATCCTAGTTTATTCATAGTCACTAAAAATAATATATTATTATATATATAACCAGGAACTTCTGCTCCCAAAATATCAAAAAATATTTTTTTATTACTACTTTTATTTTTAAATTTTGAAAACTTTTTCAAATAATTAGATAGTTTATCCAATTTCATAATCTAAAACCCTAACCTTTAAATCCTGCGTATCAAAAACTATATCATTTTCTAGTAATCTACTCTCATCAAATACAATTTCAATTTTCCAAACAGTAACTTTAATTCCATCTTCATCGTAGTAGTATGTACCAGGATATGGTTTTGTTAATGCCCTAACGAAGTTATAAATATCCAATGCACTTCTATTAAAATCAATTAAGCCATCTTTTGGTGTTCGTTTTGGATAAGCTGGATAAGATGATGATGGGTTATGTAATCTTGGAGCAGTTCTTTGTTCAATTTTTGGTAAATACTCTTTTATAAGCTCAGCTCCTGCATTAGCAGACTTTTTGTAAATAGTATTACAATCATCATTTAATAAAATAGGAAAAGTTTTTTGAGCAATAATATCTCCTGCATCAGCTTCAGGAGTTAAATAAAATATTGTAATACCTGTCTCTTTTTCACCCATTATTATAGCCCAATTTACGGGGGCTCTACCTCTATATTTTGGTAATAAAGAAGAGTGAAAGCCAACAGTTCCAAGTTTTGGTATATTTAAAATCTCTTCACATATAAGTCTTTGCCAACCACAAACTATAATTAAATCAGGTTCTATTTCTCTTATTTTATCTATATATTCTTGTCTATTTATATCTTTTACTCTAACTAAATTACTATTTTTCTCTTTAGCTAAAGGTTCAAAGTCAATAAACCCTGATGTTTTATCCTTCATCTCAAAAGGTAGAGTAAATATGGTATCTACTTTATAATTTATCTCATAAATAGATTTTAAAACTGTAAAGCCAATTTCAACTCCACCAATAAAAACAATTTTCATAAAACTCCTTATAAGCTATTGATTTTTCTAATTATTTTAAAAGGTTCTGCAAATTCAAGTCCAGCACTCAATCCCCAATAGTTTGAGTGAGCTTCTATTGCTTTTAGACTTCTTGGGTGTGGATAATCCCTACACTCACTTTCATAGCACTTTATAGCTTCAACTTTAGCTTCAATTTCATCTTCAATATCTATAAATAGATTTGGAATAAATACTTTTTCACCCTCAATAAAATTCCACTCTGTTGAAGATGGTACATTGTATGAATATACATCTTTTACAACTTGTCCTACAATAGGTCTTGTAGCAGTAAATGTAGCCTCTGCAACAACTTGATGGTCTTTGTTTAAATCTCCAATATGGTGAGTAAAAACTCTATTTGGCTTTAACTCTTTAATATACTTCTCTATAGTTTGAGTAACATTAATAATTGGTATAGTCTCTAATTTTTGATTTGGTAAATCTTCAAAAAAAAGCTCTTTTGTACCTAAAATTTGATTTGCCTCTTTTGCATTATTAATTAAAGTTTGTTCCATAGATTTTTCATATCTACCCTCAGCCCCAGCTGTTAAAATAATTACAAAAAAATCTTCTTTATCTGAAAACTTTTTAATAACTCCTCCACATCCTAATACTTCATCATCTGGATGTGCTGCTATAATTAAATTTCTCATTTTACCACCTATGTAATACTGTTGATGTATTTTTAATTGTATTAAATCCACTTTTAATATAAAAATTAAGTGCCTTAATATTTTTAATTTGTGTTTCTGTTCTTAAAACATACCCATTAAAGTAATTAATAACATTAAATATCAACTCTTTTCCAATACCTAAAGTTCTATATTTTTCTAAAACTACTACAAAAAATAGGGTTGCAATATTCTCATTAACATTAACTAAAATAGCCCCTGTTATTTCTTCATTAATTTTTGCTATAAAAATATATTTATCTTCTGATGGTTTATAATTTTTAATATAATTTATCCAGAGAAAATCAGCAAGAGAGTTATCTATATTTAAATCTGTATGAAATCTAGTTAATGTAAAAGCACTGCCTAACTCTTCATAAGGTAAATTTTTATTAATATTTAACTTCTCTATTTTTAAATTATCTCTTAAATTTAATTTCGGTTTTATTGTATTTGAAAACTCTAATACAACTTCTGTATCAATATAATAAAAACCACAATCTTGCAAAAATGATGCTATTTCATAATTTAAATTTGTATCTAACTTAACACTGATAAAAGAGTCTTTAAGTTTTTTATTTATCTCATTTTTAATATTAATACTAGATATTAAATTTGATTTTTCAATATCTAATAAAAATGATTTTTTATTAAAGAAGTTACTATCCCACTCTAAATACTTGAAGTAAAAAGATGATTTTTCATCTTTTATAATAATATCATTTGAAGAGTTCATTTATCTCCTTGATTATTATATTAGTATTGAATAAATTATTTTTTTCTATTGTAATTGGAGTTTTTATAGCTTCTATTAATTCAACTTCATTAAATTCTCTATATCCTAAATATTTTGCAAATTTTTGTTCATTAAAATATTTACATCTTGCAACTTGATGTTTATAAGTTGCAATTAAAATTGTAGGAGTCTTTGAAGCAACTAATTCACTTGAAGTTAATCCACCTGCACTAATTGCTACATCAGCACTCAAATACTCATCTAACATATTTGTAATGTTTTGTTTAATTTCAAATTTTAATTTAGAATTTTTTAAAGTAATATTTAATTTATCTATATATTCATAACCTGAGCCTACTATAATATTTAACTCTATATTTAAAGAGTTTTTAATAATAGAGTTAATAACTTTTTGAGTAAAGTCAAATTCATCAGCACCACCCATTGCAATTAATAACTTTTTAGGTGGATAGTTAGTAGCTCTATTTTTTACTTTTTGAGAGTAAAACTCTTGTGGTAAAATGACATACTCAGCCCCAAGCAAAAACTTTGTTTTAGGATATTTAGATTTATCAAAAAATTTATAAGCCTCTACATCCCAGTTAATAACTAAATTTAAATTACTTAAAATATTTTCATCAAAATTTACCGCAATTTTTTTAATGTTTTTATCTATTTTATGGTAGTCAGAAAGTTTTCTTTCTGTAATTTCAAAAAATATAATATCAATAGAGTTCTCTTTTATAAAACTGTTTATATAATTTACTTCTCCATTTAAAGATAAATTTTCATCTATAATAAAAATATTTTTTAAATTATGTTTTTTAACTAAATCAACTCCGGCTTTGTATGAGCGAATAATAAAATAACTCTCAAAATTATTATCAAAATAAAATGATAAATTTATAAGTGACATTAAGTCACCTATACCAATTGAGGGTTTAGCATCTGCTCGAAAGAGAATTTTTTTCATAAAATAAGATTCCAAGTTATAGGTTCTTCAAATTCAATATTTTTTGATGCTGTAACGCTATTTTTTTCAAAAAGTTTTAAATATTTTGGCTCAAGCCCTTTTGTTTTTTTACCAACTCTTAAAATTGATAAATCCTTTGGTTTTATAATTTCACCCTTTTTAATATCTCTCTTTGCAAAAAGTGTCATATATGCAAAGTCTCTTAAGTACTGTTCATTATTATGACAAATTTTTTCACTACTTCCATAAATCATTTTATTTATAGTAAAATTTTGATTCTTATAATCTTCTTCAGCTTTTCTAATATCATCAACCATCTGTCTTAACTCATTAGGTTCAAGTGCAAAAAAATGATCAGGTCCATCCATCTTTTTATCAAGAGTAATATGTTTTTCAATTACATTTGCACCTAAATATACAGCTTGTACAGGTGCATCTGAAGGTGCTTCTGTATGGTCAGAGTATCCTCTTTTTATATTAGGAAATGCATATTTAAAAGTATCAAGTACACCCATATGAACATCTTTTAATTTTGTTGGATACTCTATTGAGCAGTGTAGAATTGTTAAGTTATTGTGATATTTTAAAACAGTATTTACAGCCTCTTCTGTTTCAACTAAAGTTGCTCCACCTGTAGACATAATAATTTCTACTCCGCTTCTTGCACAATCTTCAATTAAAGGTATATTTGTAATAGTATAAGATGAGAGTTTTATCTTTTTTATTCCTTTTCTGATTAAAAAATCAAGTCCATCTTTATCAAAAACTGAAGCCATAAACTCTATATCTTTGGAGTTGCAATACTCAATAAGTTCATCTATCCACTCCATTGGAAGTTCAAAATTTTTAACTGCTTTGTAAATATCGTAACTATACTCTTTTTTAGCATCTTTCCAAGCTAACTTTCCTGCACTCATTGGATATAGGTTTTTAGCACTAAAGAGTTGAAATTTAACCGATTGACAACCACTCTCTTTTGCTGCATCAATCATCTTTTTTGCTGTCTCTAAGCTACCATTATAATTTATTCCAATTTCGGCTATAATATATGTTTGCATTACTCTTCCTTAAAAAATTCATCTAACCAACATATCACTCTATTATCTTGATTATCTTTTAAATATTCTTTAAACTTATCAATTTTTTCCATCTCTACAACCATAATGTAAATTTTATTAAACTCATTCATAACTAAAGCGGTTTTAAATCCTTCATTTTTAACTCTACTATTAATTGATGGAGAAGCATAAAACCCCCACTCTTTTGCTGTAAAGTCGTACTCTTTATTAGAAGAAGTTTTAAAAGAGAGCATCTCATTTTCATTTAAACTTATTTTACCAAAGTCTTTAATTTCTACATTACCAACTTTGAACTTTCTAGGAGTATCTTTTATATCTAAAAACATCTATTACTCTTCTAAATAATTTGGTATATACCAGTTTCCATTACTATCTTTTTTCCAAATATCTAAGTTTCTAAACTTTTCTAAAATATTTAAAAACTCATCTTTTTCATAACTTAAAAACTCACAAATATCATTAATATAATCATTTCCTAGTGGCTCTAAATCATATCTTTTAATTAACTCTTTTGCTTTATCTCTTGAAATTCTACCACTTCTTATATCTTCACAAGCATGATCAGTTGCTCTACCATAACCAAACTTTAGTACTTTTATATATTGGTGTAACCTATTGATTTGCTCATCAATTCCAACAAAAGTTTTATATGTCCCTTCTTTTGGAGCATCTAGCTCTTTAAAGCCATACTCCTTTGCTATCTGTAAATTTTCTTCAGAATCCCAATGATAAAAATAACTACTAAAAAGAGCTTTTATATTTTCATTCACTTCTACTTCATCTGGAAAATCATATTGCCAAAGAAGACCAATATCAATATCATACTTCTTAGCTATTACATCTGCAGTCATTCCTTTATTTGCTGCATAGTGATTAAACCATTTTCTTGAAATATGGTTATTATTAGATAAATCTTCATCTCCACCATATTCAAATGCTGAATTTTCTCCTAAAAGTGCAAGGGGAATATTAAATTGTTTTGCAACATGAAGTGGATATGCATGCAACAAAGTATGACTTAATAAATCTGGATCTCCATACTCTTCTAGTCCTATTTTTATTAACCTTTTATGCAATTTAAGCTCAGGTCTAAAAATAGTTAAGTTTGCTCCCATTTCTGGAATTCTTTCTAAGTTATACTTTCCAATTTCAGTTTTTATTCCATAGTCAATATTAACAGCTAAAATTCTAAGTCCTCTATTTAATAATCTATGAACTTGCGTAATACTATCTTTACCACCACTTACAGGCACCATAGCATCATAAAAAGGTGCATTTTGAGACTTCACCCAAGTTATTAGTTCTTCAAACTCTTCTCTTCTCTTTTGCCAATTAATCCCATTAATAGAGTTTTTTTTGCTCTCATGTGCCTCACAAGCATTACAAATTCCATCTTTATTAAACTTAATATATGGTTTTGAATTTGGTATTAAACATTTCTTACAATATATTATTTTCATTTTATTTCCTTTTTGCAATTTTCTTTGCAGGTATTCCTACATTAATTGAATATGAATCTATATTTTTCGTAACTACGGCATTTGCTCCAATAATAGCACCTTTTTTTATATCTATACCTTTATTTACAGTTACATTAGCACCAAGCCATACATCATCTTCTATAATGACATTAGCATGTATAAAGCCTTGTTCTCTAATATACTTATTTTTTTCAAACTTATGGTCATTTGCATTTATAGATATATTTTTAGCAAATAAACATTTTTTGCCTATTATTACATCTCCTCCACCATTTATAATAGTAAAAGCTCCTATAGTAGAGCCTATAGAAATTTTAATAGTTCCTTCTCTTGCCGAAACAAGTCTTACATCATTATCAAAAGATACATTATCTTCTATAATAATTTTACCGTTTTCTCTATTTCTTAAGTCAATATCACCAAAAATATTTACATTATTTCCTATAATAATATTTTTGGACTTTCCTCTTACTTTTAGTTTAGGTATTCCCTCTATATAAAAGTTTTCACCTACTTTAATTCCATATAACTTTAATATTAATTTAATAATAAGGCTATGAAGTTTCCAATACCTTTTATTTGTAATAAGTGCTAAAAAATCAAACATTATTTGATTCCATAAATATCTTTCCAATTATTAAGTATCATATTTTTATATGCACTTCTATTATATTTACCATTTTTATCCCATTCAAACCATTTATTAACTGGTGCAGAAAAACCTCTTTTATCAACTCTTTCAGCTATTACTTTTGGAATAAATTTTTTTGAAACTTCTTTTAAAGCCCACTTTGTAATACCATCTTTAATTTTATATTTTGATGGCATAGAGTATGCATATTGTATTAATCTATAATCTAAAAACGGAGAGCGGTTTTCTATGCTAAAGGCCATATTAACTCTATCACTCATTTGAAGAAGTACTTGCATAGTCGAATAAAAATCATTTAAGCCCATGAAGTGAATAACATCTTCACTCATTTTATTATAGTAATAGCTTATTGTTTCATCTAAATATCTATTTACTTGCTCATTATATTTATTTTCACATCTATTTACAAGTTTTGTATATCTCTCCACAGGTGATCCATAATATTTCCCTATTAAATAAGAGTATTGTTTCATTGCTTCTAATTTATAAATCTGTTCATCATGATGTAATAAGTGATAGCGATGATAACCTGCAAACATTTCATCAGCTCCTTCTCCACTCATGATAACTTTTACTCCATCTTTCTTTGCTTTTTCTACTAACATCCAAAGTGTAAAGCTTGTCCATGTGCATGGAGTATCTAAATGATATGCTATGTCTCTTTTTGTTCTTATAAAATCATTTTTATTAGGAGTAACTACTATTAGCTCCTTATCTATTTGTTTTGCTACCATTTTAGCATAATCAAGTTCATCAAAGTCACTATAATCATAATGTGCTGTATATAAAAAATCTGGTTTTGCAATACAAGCAATCAATGAACTATCAACTCCTCCACTAACAAAGGCGGAGTAGTTATGAGCTAAGTTTTTAGTTCTAAGTAAAATAGAATCTTCAACTAATTCGCTTAAATCACTTAAAACTTTTTTTTCATCATCTTCAACTTCTATTAAATTATCCCATACCTTCCAATAATTTTGAACTTTTACATTTCCATCTTTTACTCTAATATACTCTCCCGCTTCAAGTTGATATATATTTTTAAAAAGAGTCTCTTTTCCTACATTAAACTCATAAGCTTCATAAGATATAGCATTTTTATTAAATTCAGGATTAACTATTTCTAGTAAAGCCTTCATTTCACTAGCAAATGCAAAAAAGTCTTTTCCTTCCACATAATAAAGTGGCTTTTCTCCAGATTTATCTCTAACTACTATAGTTTCTTGATTCCTTTTATCATAAATAGCAAAAGCATACATACCATTATGTTCAGTAAATGAATAAATTCCATTTTCAATATAACTAACAAGTGCTGTTTCAATATCCGAACTTGTTTTAAACTCATATTTACTTATAAGTGAAGAACGAATGGTATCGTGATTATATATCTCTCCATTGTATACAATAGCATAGTTTTGTTCTCTATCTTCAAAAGGAATAGAATGTGCTATAGGATCTATAATTGCAAGTCTTAACATTCCAATTGTTGTATCATTATAGCTTTTTAAGTCACTTTGATCTGGTCCTCTATAAGAAATTTTTCTTAACATATTTGAAACTATTTTCTTAGAATCATAATTTTTATTTTTTGTTATAAATCCTGCTATTCCACACATATTATTTCTTTAAACCTTCTAAGTTTCCATCTCCTACAAAGTGATATATTGTCTCTTTTTCAAATTTAAAGTTTTTAAATATACCTACATTATCAATTACTATTTGAGCTTTAGAAATACCTATCTTATCAAGTTCTAATTGATTTAAAAATTTATATTCTTTTGTATTATTCATAACCACTACTGCATCACTTTTCAGATTTTTTAACTCAAAAAATATTGCAAATGGCAAGAGTGAATTTAACTCCTCTTTTGTAAAGTTTGAATCATTTATATAAATTTTAACTCCTCGAGAGTTTAAATATTCTGCTAAAATAATTGATGATGAAATTCTAATATCTTTCAAACTATTTTTTGTTGATACTCCTAAGATAGAAACACTTTTTATATTTTTTCTAATAAGTAAATCTCCGTAATATAGAATTGATGAAAGATTAAAGCTTTCTGTTTCTTGTATAATCGAAGGGATATTATTATTCTCAACTCCACTTAACAAGTGTTTTGTAGCATTAGCTACTTTATAATTAATTGACCCAATCGTTACTTCAATTTCATTTAAACTCAGATTTTTAAGTAAAATACTAGAGAGTTCATTAACATTAATATAGGGATATGCAATAGAGATTTGATTAAAAAATGCTGATATTGTAGATTGTAATGAACTTTTCGCATTTTCATAAATTTCTGCTTCTTCAATAGATGAAAGCGCTTCATAATCTAAATCAAATACTTCAAATAATTTTTTTATTTTATCAAGAGAAGAAGAGTTGTAACCTGCAATTATTCTTTTAGAACTACTGAAAAAATCTTCTATTATCCAGTCACTTCTAAAAGCTGATGCTATAGAGATATTTAAGCCATGTTCTTTAATTTTATCTATAAAAGTTTTTTGTATTTTTTTTGGAATGCCCACAGATTGAAATACAATTAAAGAATCACTTAATATTTTTTTATTTTCAATAAAAACTTTTAAAATTTTTGATAATTGATTATCTTGTTCACTATCTATATCTATTAAAGGAAAAGAAATAATATGCACTTTAGAACTAAACATATAACCTAAATTTTGCTCTATATTAATTTTTGAAATATCAATTAGTGGAATTTCACCATTTTTTGACCAAGATTCTTTTTGTACTTTATATGGGTATAGTCCATTTTGTAAATCATCTACTCTTTTAGTTTGAAAATCATAAATATTAGCAATAAAGCCTTTAGACTGAACTCTTAGTGCTGTAGTATACCCTAAATAACCTATTCCCCAAATAGATATTTTTTTTGTCTCCAAAATGCTACTTTTAAAGTCTTTCATCATTTTTTATCCTAAAATAGTATTTATAACTTTAATTACATATTTAACTTCACTATTACTCATAGATGGATACATAGGAATTGATAAAACTTGCTTAAAAATTTTATTTGCTATTTTAAAATCATTATCATCAAACCTATTTTTATAAAATTCATGTAGATGTAAGGGAATAAAATGAACACTACTCCCAATATTTTTTTCTTTTAACTTTTCTATAAAATCATTTCTATTAATATTTTCAGGTAGAATTATGGGAAATAAGTGGTAAGTGTGATAGTGCTTAAAGTTATTTTTTGTAAATTTCAATTTTTTTGATAAATTATTTATATATATATCTGCTATTTCTCTTCTTCTAGCATTCATTTTATCCAACTTTTTAAGTTGAACAATACCAAGAGTTGCGTGAATACTATCAAGATTACTTTTATAACCTAATTTTTCTATATCATAAAACCATCTACCATTTTTTTCATATCTTTTAAAAGCTTCTTTGTTTATACCAAAATAGCTAAGTTTTCTAATTTTTTCAATTAATTCTTTATTTTTTGATACAACAGCACCACCTTCACCCATTGCTAAATTTTTAGTAGCATAAAAACTAAAACAAGTTAAATCTGAAAAATTTCCTATTTTAGAGTTTTTATACTTTGTTCCTATTGCATGGGCGGCATCTTCAACTATTTTTAAATTATATTTTTTAGCTAAAGAGAAAATTCCTTCCATATCACAAGGATAACCTGCAATATGAACAGGTATAATTGCTTTTGTTCTATTATTAATTAGTTTTTCAGCTCTATAAATATCAATATTTAGAGTTTCAGAATCAATATCACAAAGAACTAATTTTGCACCAGTCCACTCTACTATTTGTGCAGTTGCAGCAAATGTCCAAGTAGGAACTATAACTTCATCTCCTTCTTTAATATCTAATGCAATTAAAGATAAAAATAGTGCAGAAGTACAAGAATTTAATCCTAGTGTATAGATATTATCATTTTCATATAAATATTTACTAAGCTCATTTTCAAATTCAGTAACTTTTGGCCCAGTTGTCCACCAACCAGATTTGATAACCTCACTTACTGCTTCCACTTCTTCATCAGTAATATGAGGTTTTGCAAGTGGTATAAAGTTATTTATTTCCAATAATTTCTCCTGTTCCTTGTTTCCCAACTTCAGGGTACCAACTATCACATTTAGAACAAATTGGGTCATTAAGAATTAGCTCTAAATGCTCTTTTCTCAAATTCATATATTTTTCACTATGCCAAATTTCTTTAATAGAATTTCTATTTACATTTCCCATTCCATCACTATTCCAATCATGATTGCATCTAGCTACTTTTCCATTATCGTAAATCAAAACTTCATATATTGGCATTATACAAGGTTTTCTTTCTTTTCTAGGCTTTCTAAGTGAACCAAAATTACCATCGTTTGAATGCTCTTCATAGATTCTAACTATGTCTACTCTATCTTGCCAAATATTTATAAATTTATCACAAGCTTTTTGAGATGTTGAAGTAGTTTTAACCATAGATGCTTGTGTTTTAACTCTTCCTTTATTATATTCTAAAAACTTTAAAATTTTTTTCTCTACTATCTCATACTTTGCTGGTAGTCTAGTTTTATTAAAATTTTCTGGAGTATCAAGACTAAAAGATAAAAATGAAAGTGAATCTACAATAGACTCAAATGTTTTTTCATTTAATTTAGTAGCATTTGTTGCCATCTGTACATCTTTAAATTTACCTGCTATTAAATCTAAAAACTCATTAAATCTAGGATGAAGCATACTTTCACCTCTTCTATGTAATACTAAAGTAGTATCAGGGTACATGCTAATTTCATCTATAATTTTTTTAAAAAGTTCAAAATCCATATATCCAGTTAATTCATTAACAAAATGTCTTGGGCAATATGTACATCTTAAATTACAATCGCTAACTAATTCTATTTCTACTCTTTTTGGAAAACTTGGTGTAATGTAACTCATTTTATCTCTCTTAAAATATCTATTATATTATTTGATGTAAAATCAAATCCATTCAAATAACTAATTACTTTTTTAGTTAAATTTAAGTCACTTTCATAATCAACAGTCAAAGTAATATTTTTTAAATCGTTAGGCCTTAAATTTGAATCTATCATTTTATGTTTAAACTTTGTTATGTTATCTACTATATATTTTGTAACATGCTCTAGATCATCTTGCTTATTTGTAATTTTTGAAATATTTTTTAAAGTTTTCAAATCAATTATCTCTGACACAAAACCATTTAAGCAATTTTTAATAGTTATATATTCTAGTTCTTCACTTTTCATATTTATAAACATTTTATCAATTAAATTTACATCTACAAAAGGAGAATCTCCACAAACCCTACAAATAGTACTACTATTGTAATATTCTCCTGCTTTAATATATCTGCTTAAAACATTATTTAAATCCCCTCTAAAAATAGGAATATTTTTTTGTAAACATAAGTTATATAACTCATCATCACTATTTTCATTTGAGGTTATAATAACTACATTATCTGCTTCTTTAGATACTTTAGATCTATTGTAAACATATTCTACTAATGTTATATTTTTAGTTATTTTAGAAATCATTTTTTTTGGAAATCTTGAAGATGAAAGCCGACTTTGAATTAAAATTATTTTTTTCATAATATACTTTTTTAGTTATTTGAACTATAACTTTTATTTAAATAACTTTCATATACTTTTTTTATTCCTTCTGTTAGCTTTATAGAGCTACTCCAACCCAGTTCTTTCAATTTACTAGTATCTGTTAATTTCTTCATTGTACCATCTGGTTTATTTGAATTAAAATTTAATTTTCCTTTAAACTTAATTATATCTTTTATTTGATATGAAAGCTCTTTGATAGAAATATCGTTTCTTGTACCTATATTGATATGAGTATTCTTAACCTCTATTTTATCTTTTATTAAATCTTTGAAATCTATATTTTCCATAATAAAGACACAAGCATCTGCCATATCTTCAGAGTATAAAAATTCTCTTCTTGGTTTTCCACTTCCCCAAATTTCAACTTGATTCTCACTAATTCCAAATTTAATTAAATAATCTTTTGCTTCTTCTATTGTTTTTACTTTTAAATCTTTTATAACTTCACTATACTTTTTTTCACTTAAAAGTTTTGCTAAGTAAATTTTTCTAACTAATGCTGGCAATACATGAGATTTTTCCAAATCAAAATTATCATTTGGTCCATATAAATTTGTTGGCATAACAGATATAAAATTTGTTCCATATTGTAAATTATAACTTTCACACATTTTTATACCAGCTATTTTAGCTATAGCATATGGCTCATTTGTATACTCTAAGGGACTTGTTAATAAAATATCTTCATTCATTGGCTGTGATGCTTTTTTAGGGTAAATGCAAGTACTTCCTAAAAATAAAAGTTTTTTTACATTATTCAAGTAACTTCGATGAATTACATTGCTCTGAATCATTAAGTTTTGGTATATAAAGTCAGCTCTATATTTATTATTTGCAATGATTCCACCTACTTTAGCTGCAGCTAAAAAGACATATTCTGGTTTCTCTTTTTGAAAAAACTCCTCTACCATAATTTGATTTGTTAAATCTAGTTCATTATGGGTTTTATAAATTAAATTATTATACCCTTTTTTTTTTAGATTCTTAATAATAGCACTTCCAACTAAACCCTTATGACCAGCTACATATATTTTAGAATTTTTTTCCATTACTCAAAATACCTTTTAATAGTATAACCACCATTTTTTAGATAAAGGTCTTTTTCCATTAATTTAATATCATTTTCCATCATATCTCTTACTAAGTCTTGCAATTTATATTCAGGTACCCAACCTAATTTATTTTTAGCTTTTGAAGCATCTCCTACTAATAGTTCAACTTCTGTTGGTCTAAAGTATTTAGGGTCAACTGCTATAACTTCTTTACCTATTTCTAATTGGTAATTAGAGTTGTTACACTTTGCTATATAACCTTTTTCATTTATATCTTCTCCCTTAAACTCAATTTCAATACCAACTTCACTAAAAGCCATTTTAACAAATTCTCTAACTTCTGTTGTAATACCAGTTGCAATAACCCAGTCTTCGGGTTCATCAGCTTGTAGTATCATCCACATCATTCTTACATAGTCTTTAGCATGTCCCCAATCTCTTTTAGCATTTAAATTACCTAAATAAAGTTTGTTTTGCAAACCCAAAGCTATTTTTGCTACTGCCCTAGTTATTTTTCTGGTAACAAATGTTTCTCCTCTAACTGGTGATTCATGATTAAATAGAATACCATTAGATGCAAAAATATTATAAGCCTCTCTATAATTTACAGTAATCCAATATGCATACATTTTTGCAACAGCATAAGGGCTTCTAGGATAAAAAGGTGTTGTTTCTTTTTGTGGAATTTCTTGAACCAACCCATATAGTTCAGAAGTAGAAGCTTGATAAACTTTAGTTTTTTCTGTTAAACCTAACAACCTTATAGCTTCCAATATTCTAAGAGTACCTATACCATCAGCATTTGCTGTATACTCTGGTGTATCAAAACTAACATGAACATGACTCATAGCAGCTAAGTTATAAATTTCATCAGGCTGAACTTCTTGAATAATTCTAGTTAAATTCATAGAATCTGTCATATCCCCATAATGTAATTTAAATTTGACATTATCTTCATGTGGGTCTTGGTATAAGTGATCTATTCTATCTGTATTAAACAGGGAGCTTCTTCTTTTTATACCATGAACTTCATAGCCTTTAGTAAGCAAAAATTCACTTAAATACGCTCCATCTTGACCTGTTACACCAGTTATTAATGCTATTTTTTTTAACAACTTTTATTTTTCCTCTCTATTAAAATCATCATCAATTCTTATAATATCATCTTCACCTGTATATTCACCAACTTGAACCTCTATTAAAACTAGTGGTATTTTTCCTTGATTCTCTAATCTATGAACTTCTCCCATTTTTATATATGTCGATTCATTTGGTCTTACTAAATAAGTTCTATCTTCAATAGTAACAGTCGCTGTACCACTTACTACTATCCAATGCTCATTTCTATGAAAATGTTTTTGAAGAGAGAGTCTTTTACCAGATTTTACTTCAATCTTTTTTATTTTATATCCACTTACTTCTTCTAAAATAGTATACTCTCCCCAAGGTCTGTATCCAGTCAGATGTACCTTATAGACTTCACTATTTTTATTTTTCAATTTTTGAACTACTTTTTTAACTTTTTGAGAACTTCCTTTTTTAGAAATAAGTAGTGCATCTCCAGTATCTATAACTATAGTATCTTCAATATCAATTGTGGCAATATCTCTCTTAGTTCCATATATAAAATTATTTTTACTATCTATTGATATATATTTATCATTTAAAGTATTTCCAAACTCATCTTTATCTAATTCTTTATCAAGACTATCAAAACTACCAACATCACTCCAACCTATATCACTCGGTATAACTTTAACTTGTTGACTTTTTTCCATTACAGCATAATCAATACTATTTTCAGGAATTGAAAGCATATCCTCATATATAACTCTCAAAATTTCTTTTTTATTAGCTTTTTCATATGCTACTTTACAAGTTTCAAAAATATCAGGAGAATATTTCTTTAGTTCATCTAAAAATACTCCTACTTTAAAACAGAAAATTCCACTATTCCAATAATAATTTCCTGCATTTAAATAATTTTTTGCAACACTAAAACTTGGTTTTTCATGAAATGCTTCTACATTATTTCCATTAGCTTCTATATATCCATAACCTACTTCAGGGTAAGTCGGAGTAATTCCAAATGTAACTAAATTATTTTCTAATGCTAGTTTTTTTGCCTCAATTAATACTTTTTCATATTCAAAATTTCTTTTTATTAAATGATCACTTGGGGTAACTAAAACTATTTCATCATAATCTAAATCAAAACAAGCAATAGTAATTGCTGGTGCAGTATTTCTTGCAATTGGTTCAAGAAAGTGTTTATTATTTGATTCATTTAACTCTTCAAGTTGATCCATAGCTAAAAAGTATTGTTCACTACTTGAAACAATAAATTGAGACTTACATAATTTAGAGTTCCTCTCTACTGTAAGTTGAAATAATGATTTATCTTCAAAAAACTTAATAAACTGTTTTGGCATAAAAGTTCTACTAATCGGCCAAAGTCTTGAACCACTACCTCCACAAAGTATAATATTAATCATCCATTCTCCTAATAAAATCGAACTTTTACAAATAAATTATATAAAAACTTCTCATTTAAAACTATTTGCATTCACTAACTTCTATTTCATCTTTAAACTTTTTAAAAGATTTTTCTCCAATACCTTTTACATTACTTATTTCATAAGTTGATTTAAAACATCTTTTGTTTCTATAATTGATTATTGCTTCAGCTTTTTTAGCCCCGATTCCATATAGGGTTGTTAATTCTTTTTTTGTTGCTCTATTTATATCCACTTTAGCAAAAACTAAACTTATAAAAATAGTAATTAATATCATTAATTTCATATAAAACTCCAAATCTATTTATTTAAAATATAATATCTAAAAATCTTTTGTTAAAGATAAATTTCCATTCTCTAACTTATATATTTTATCACAATTTTCTATTGTAGATAATCTATGTGCAATTATAATTAGAGTTTTATCTTTAGAAACTTTATAAATCTCTTCCATAATAAGTTTTTCTGTATCACTATCTAATGCACTAGTAGCTTCATCTAAAACTAAAATTTCAGGCTCTCCATATAAAGCTCTTGCAATAGCAATTCTCTGTTTTTGTCCACCTGAGAGTTTAACACCATTTTCGCCAACAATAGTATTTAAGCCCTCTTTAGTCTCTAAAAACTTCCAAATATTAGCTTGTTTTAAAACTTTAATAACTTTCTCTTTACTCTCTTCTCTGTTAAAAACTATATTATCTTTTATGCTTCCATCAAATAAATAAACACTTTGTGGAATATATCCAGTTTTTTCTCGCCAACTTTTTATATTCTCATCAGTTAATCTATTTAAATCTATAAAAATATCTCCTCTTGTCGGTCTATACAGACCTATTATTATATCTATAAGTGTTGATTTACCACTTCCACTCTCTCCTATAAAAGCTATCTTTTCACCTTTTTTGATTTCTAAATTTAAATTACTTAAGATTATGTTTTTTTTATCAAAATAAAATTCTATATTATTAAGTTTAATAATTGATTTAAACTTTACACTTTTATTATTTAAATCTTCAACAGAATATAATAAATCTGAGTGTACAATATCCAAAGATTTTTTATAAAAACTTACTTGATTATAATTTTGAATTATTCTATTAACTGATGGCATCAATCTATAAAGTGCTAAAATATACATTGATATTATTGGTAACGCTAATTTTATATCTGTTTCATACTTAAATACTAAATAAATTATTACAAAAACAATAACTGAAAAACCTAGCCCTTCTAAAAATAATCTAGGAAAGTGTTGGAGTGATGTATTTATAATGTTTGCTCTAGCAAACCCATAACTAGCCTTATTAAATTGACTTAAAATTTTACTCTCGTTTGAGAGTAGCTTTATAAATTTAAAATTTCCAAAAGTTGAATTAATTATTTCATAAAATTTTTGTTGATTTTTATTTCTAATATTTCCAGCCTCTTTTATTTTTCTATTTATAGGTTTTATTAAAAAAATAACTTTGAAACCTAAAATTAATGTTAAAATTGTAGTTATTTTCCAATTAACAAATAGAAGCATTGTATAAATAAGAATTAGGACAAAAACTTCTGATAGAATAAAAAGTACAGCAGATATCAAACTTGATAAATTACTGGCCTCATTTACAAGTGTTTTTGTTAATACTCCAGAGTTTTTAGATATAAAATCTTTATAACTAAGTCCTAAGTAGTTTTGAAAAAGTCTAAAAGCTAATAAGTGATATCTTCCTTGAGAAAATCTTGCCAAAAAATAGAAATATATGTAATTAACAATACTTCTAAAAATATAAAAAAGAATTAATAAAATACCAAAACTAATAACGAAGTTAATCTCATTTGAAAAATTAAAAAAAGTATAAAAAAAGTTGTAATACTCGTTTGAGGTTATAACACTGAAGTCACTTGCTACAGATATAAATGGCATAATTGCAGATATCCCAACAGTCTCTATTACAGAGATAAAAATTGAAAAAAGTAGTAAAAATAGTAAAAACTGTTTATCGTTTTTTGTTAAAAGACTCTTTAATTTATTAATAACTTCCAAAAAATTCCTTTAATTAACAAATTAAAAAATCCAAAAAAGGATTTTTTACTTATCTCTAATTTTTAATTCTGTAATTAAATTAGTATATGAGCTATAATTAGTCTTCTTTAAATATCTAAGAAGTCTTTTTCTCTGCCCAACTAATTTCAGTAGACCTAATCTTGAAGAGTGATCTTTTTTATGAGTTTTTAAATGCTCTGTTAAATATGATATTCTATCACTAAGTAGTGCAATTTGAACTTCACTAGAACCTGTATCTTTCTCATCTCTTGCAAATTTTTTGATAATTTCAGCTTTTTTCGCCGTATCTAAAGCCATTTATAGCCCCTTGATTGGTATAATTTTTTAAAAGAGAGAATTCTATCTAAATTTATAGATAAAATCAATATGCTCTCAAATTCATTTTAAAAAGTTGGAAATTCTAAAATAACTCTTTCTTAAAAAGCATATATTTAAATTAACTTTAGTAGAATATAAAAATTATTATCAAATAAAAGGGTCTATATGCTATTTACAAAGGCAAGCGAATATGCATTATTGTCTATAGCAATATTAGCAAAAAATGATAAAGCAATAAATGTTGAACTTTTATCTAAAGATTTGAATATATCTAAAAGCTTTTTGGCAAAAATACTTCAAAACTTAGCAAAACATGAAATACTAGTATCGCATAAGGGTGCAAATGGTGGATTTGCTCTAGCAAAGAGACCTAGTGATATATCTGTATTTGAGATTGTAACTATTGTTGAGAAAAAACCTGCTCAAGTTTTAGAGTGTACTTTAGATTCAAAAAACTGTCCATCAAATCCAAATAACTGTTTAGTATTGCCATTTTTTAATAAGCTACAAACTAAAATAGATAATTTTTTAGAAGAGTTATCTATTGAAGATTTAATAAAATCTTAAAATAAAAGGAAAGTTTCTTGGCAGAGAATGTTTTAGGTAAAGCTAATCGAATAATTAAATCGATGTCTGGCTCCAAAGATTTAACAGTCGTTATATTTATGATTGCAATTATTGCAATTATTATTGTACCACTTCCTAGCCCCATACTTGATTTTTTCTTAACGGTTTCATTAGCAATATCTGTTTTGATACTTTTAATTTCACTATATGTACCAAAACCAACAGATTTAACAACTTTTCCAACCCTGCTTTTAATTATTACTCTATTTAGACTATCTCTAAATATTGCAACAACAAGAATGATTCTAAGTGAAGGTCATAATGGACCAGAGGCTGTTAGTGAAATTGTCACCAGTTTTGGACAGTTTGTTGTTGGTGGAAACTATGTTTTAGGTGTTATTGTTTTTATAATTTTAGTATTAATTAACTTTATTGTAATTACAAAAGGTTCAACCAGAGTTGCAGAGGTTGCAGCTAGATTTACACTAGATGCAATGCCTGGTAAACAGATGGCAATTGATGCTGATTTAAATTCAGGTTTTATTGACGATAAAGAGGCTCAGCAGAGAAGAAAAGAGATTTTACAAGAGGCTAGTTTCTATGGTTCAATGGATGGTTCTAGTAAATTTGTAAAAGGTGATGCCATTGCTGGTATTATTATCACTTTAATTAATATTATTGGGGGATTCTTAATTGGATCTTTTCAAAAAGATATGGAGCTAGGTGATAGTGCAGCAACATTTACAATTTTGACAATTGGTGATGGTTTAGTATCACAAATTCCAGCTCTTTTAATCTCAACTGCTACTGGTATTATTATCACAAGAGCTAGTCAGAGCGATGACACAGGTGGAAATTTTGCAGAGGGAATAGTAAATCAATTAATTCAAGATTACAAAGTTTTAATTATTATTGGTTTTATTCTAATTATGTTTGCTCTAGTACCAGGATTACCTACATTTTCACTCTCTTTTGTAGGATTGATATTTTTAGCTATGGGAGTTTTAATAAAACAGTCAAAAGATGGTATCGGTGTAATGGAGATGTTAAATCTCAAAAAACCATCTGGATTACCTCCTCAAGCTCAAAATCAAACCGCAACAGAGCAAGGTGGTCAAAATGTGGCAGGTGAGCATATCAAAAAAGCTAAACAGAAATCCCCTGAAGAGATTCGTCTCGAAGAGGAGAAAGCTATTGAGGATATTTTAAAAGTTGAAATTTTAGAGCTTGATTTAGGGTATCAACTTATAAAACTTGCTGATATTAATCAAGGTGGAGATTTACTTGAGAGAATCAGAGGAATTAGGCGTAAAATTGCAAGTGATTACGGTTTTGTAGTTCCTCAAGTGAGAATCAGAGATAATCTGCAACTAGAGCCAAATAGATACCAAGTGTTATTAAAAGGTGTTGAAATTGGTGAGGGAGATATCTATCCTGATAAGTTTTTAGCTATGAACTCTGGTTTGGTTACAGAGGAGTTATCTGGAATACAAACAAAAGAACCAGCTTTTGGACTGGAAGCTGTCTGGTTAAATAATGATGAAAAAGAGGAAGCTATTATGAGAGGGTATACCACAGTTGACCCTGCAACTGTTATCTCAACTCATATTAGTGAACTTGTGAAGAATTTTGCAGAGGATTTAATAACAAGGCAAGATGTACAAGAGCTTATTAATAAAATAAAAAAAGATTACCCTGTTGTAATTGAGGGCTTAAACGCTGCAAATGTAACAGTTGGTTTAGTACAACAAGTATTAAAAGCTCTACTGCATGAGAAGATTCCAATTAAAGACATGCTCACTATTTTAGAGACTATAACAGAGCTTAGTGAGAGAAGAATCACAGATGTAGAGCTTATAACAGAGCAAGTTAGAAGTAAACTCTCAAGAGTAATTACAAATATATTTAAAAATGAAGATGGCAGTTTGAAAATTTTAACTTTTGCTGCACAGAGTGAGCAAGGACTTTTAGATAAATATAAAGAGGTTCAAGGAACAAGACAGTTACTATTAAATGTAAACGATGCAAATACATTGATTCAAAGTGTTAGTGAAGCAGCAAGTGCTGTACTTCAGAGAGGAATAGCTCCTGTTATTGTAGTAGTTGACCCTCTAATTAGAAAGTCTCTCTCTGAAAAGTTTGAACAGTTTGGAATCGATGTAGTAGTTTTAAGCCATGCAGAGATTGACCCTACAAGTCAATTTGAAGTACTTGGTACAATTGAATTTTAAAGGATATAGACATTGAAAATATACCACTTAAGCCATAACGATTTAGATGGTTATGGTTGCCAATTTATAACATCAAAAATATTTAAAAATATAAGATATTTCAACTCAAACTATGGAGATGAGGTTTTAACTAGATTCAACTCTATTTTAGAAGATATTAAAGAGAGTGAAAAAGAAGAGATTCAGATTTTAATAACAGATGTAAATTTAACTCTAAAAGAGGCAGATTTTGTTGATAAAGAGGTTAAAAAACTTATAGAAGAGGGTTTTGTAGTTAACTTACAACTACTTGATCACCATATTACAGGAATCGATTGTAGAGATAAATTCTCTTGGTACCACTTAGATGATACCAAATCAGCAAGCATGCTTACATTTGATTTTTTCAAAGAAAAACATAATATAGAGAGTTTTGCTGAAATTATCAAAGTTATAAATGCTATCGATATTTGGCTTGAAGATGATAAATATTTTGAGTTTGGAAAAGTACTTCAAAGAGCAGTAAATCATGATAGTAAAGAGATAAGTACATTTCTCTTTCCAGATGAGGCAAGAGCCTATAAATTTCACATTATAGATAAATCGATAGAGTTTTTAGATAGAGATAGCTCAAATATAGATTTAGATGAGAATATCTACTTTATAAAAAAAGAGTTTTTAAGAGCTGAATTGCCAAATAATACTTTAGATAATATATCTGCACAAAATATTGTAAAACTATTAAAAGATAATAAAGATGAGATGAGTATTTTCTATAAAGGTCAAAAAGGGCTTCTTACATATATGATTGGGCCTGTATCTATTGTTGCAAATGAGTTTTTAAAACAAAATAGTGAATTTGACTTTTTTATGGATTTTAACTATAAAGGAACTGTTAGTTTTAGGGCAAATAATAAAATAGATGTTAGTCAGATGGCAAAACATTTAGCCGATGGTGGCGGACATAAAAATGCCTCTGGTGGAAAAATAAAAGGTTTTAAAGAGGCTTATAACTATAAAAGTATTAAAAACTTTATCACTAAACATATAGAAAAAAAAGAGGAAACAGTTTAAATAATGGAAGACTTTCTAATATCAATGTTCCAAGATGCACCATATATAATAAGCACTTTAGCTGGGATTTTAACTTTTTTTAGTCCCTGTATACTTCCACTTATTCCAGCTTACCTATCTTTTATATCTGGAGTATCTGTAAAAGAGCTATCAAATGAGCATGAATCACTGGAGAATAGATTAAGAGTTTTAAAAGCATCACTTATTTTTATACTAGGTTTTACAACAGTTTTTATAATTCTAGGGGCTCCAATTGCCAGTGCAGTTGGAACAATTTTTAATAACTCTTTTATGAATTATATAGCTGGTGGAATTATTATCATTTTTGGACTTCATGTCTCAAAAATCATAGATATAAAATTTTTAAATTTCGAAGCAAGAGCAGATTTAACACAGGGTAAATTTGGAAAAACTATGAAAGTATTTACTCCTTTTTTATTAGGTGCATCTTTTGCTCTTGGCTGGTCACCATGTATTGGCCCAATTTTAGGCTCTATTTTGATGATAGGTATGCAAGAAGAGGTAAAGTCGTTAACTCTAATGTTAGCTTACTCTTTTGGATTAGCAATACCCTTTTTAATTTCAGCCTTAATTACAAGTAGAGCTATTAAGTTTTTTAATAGAGTTAAAAGTAATTTTAGAGTTGTTGAGATAGTATCTGGTCTGCTTTTAATTTTAATTGGTATTGCAATTGCAACAAACCAATTAACAGTTATTAGTAGTTATCTACTATAAAATAGATATATAAATATATAAAAGGAAATTTTTGAAAAAAATAATTTTAATTTTAACACTGACAATATTTGCTTTTGCAGATAAAGTTGACTGGCTAGATTATGATAGTGCAGTTGAAAAAGCTCAAAAAGAGAATAAAATGGTTGCTGTTATGATTACTAACCCTAGATGTGGGTTTTGTGTAAAGATGCATAACAGTACATTAGATAGTGATAAAGTAAAAGATACACTAGAGAACTTCTTTATTCCAACTCTTTTAGATACATCTAAAGATAAGTTACCATATCACTTAAAAGTTAGAGGAACACCAACATTTTTCTTTTTAGATAAAAAAGAGCAGATAAAAGATAGAGTAATTGGTTATAGAGATACAAACCAGTTTTTATCAGATTTAAGTCGTATTATGATGAGAGGAAACTAAAAGAGTTCTAAAAAGTCCTCTTCCTCTTCATCATCTCTATCTTGTTCGTAAACAATCATCTCAAGCTGAATAAATGAACTTAAAAGTGAACTATCTAAATAGTGAATATCTTTTGTATTTTTATCTATAAAGATACTTCTATTCCAATTCAATAAGTCTTGTTCAATTGCTAAAAGATATGTAGTTATCTTTTTAAACTTTTTCTCACACAGAGAATCACTATTTTTAGATACATCAAATAAAATATCAGCTAACTTGTTAAGTCCAAAAATCAAATCATCAAACTCTGTTAAGAAGTTAATTGTAGAGCAGTATTTTATAAGTAAAACAGCAAATTTATTTAGAGTTTTTAACTCATATTTCTGCTCTAACTCTATCAAAATATTATACATCTCTACTTCTAAATCTTGTAAATCATCTAACTCAACTAATAAATCATCTCCTAACTCCTCTACATAATCTACTGCTGGAATTTTATGTTTATGACTTCTTCTAATAACTTCTCTCTCATCATTAGATATTGCATTAGCCGTTTTTGATGATTCTGGTTCATCAATTTTATTTTCAATACTACTCTCAATAGATTTTTTTGAACTATCTAATAGTTTTTTATCTTTTATAATATCTTTTTTTCTAACTTGTAAAATGTACTGCTCAAGTCTTCGAGAATAATCCTCTATTTTTAATTTTTGATACTCTTGTATTGTAATATCATTAAAGGTGTGCATAAAACCAACTTCACTATTTACTAAAACTACCTCTTTTTTAATGATATTAAATATTTTTCTACCCTTATCAGTTTTGATAATGACTTTATTAAAGTGATTCTCCTCTAAAGATGAGATAGTATCTATAGTGCTTAAAATATTTAATTTAGAATCTTTATCTGTTATAGAATCTATAGAGAAATTTTTATTTATAATTTTCTTTTTGCTTATATTTACAAGCTTTAAAAATGGTTTGTTTGCATACTTTACAATACCTTTTTTTGTATAGAGAATAATTGGATTTGGATTTGCATCAAGTAGAGATTTAAAAATAGTTATCATATCTTTATCTTTTTTCCTATTTTTAGCAACCTCTTTTTTAACCATTAACTCAAGTGTCTCATTTAACGATTCAAGTTCAAAAGTTTTTTTATTTAACTCTTCATTTAAAACATGAACTCTCTCTTGCTGTTTATCTCCTAGCTTCATGATTTTATTGAGTCGTTTATCTGATTTTTCATAAGATTTCAGGAGTTTTTTAAACTCTAATTTCAACTCTTCATAAGTTGGACTAGAACTCAAAACTTTTTTGCTACTTTTAATAATTCTATCTTCTCTACTTAAAAAAACTGGCATTTTCCCCTCTTTTATTCAATAAAAGATTATATTTAAAATATCTTATATAGCTTAAAAATTTAAAAACTTAACTCTATTTCGTCCACCCTCTTTTGCTAAATAGAGAGCATCATCTGCTGTCTTGATAGTCAAGTTTTCATCATATCTATTCTCACTATCTGCTCTTGTGATTCCCATAGAGATAGTTAAGTATGAACTAACACTATTTTTTTTATGTTCTATTTTAATATTTTCAATCTCTTTACAGACTCTCTTAGCAAAACTTATTACATTTTCAAAATCTGAGTTAGATACAATAACACCAAACTCTTCACCACCTAATCTAAAGACAAAGTCACTACCTCTATTAAACATCTCTTTTAGTTTCAATGCTACACTCTTAAGTGCTTCATCTCCTGCTTGATGTCCATAAGTGTCATTATATTGCTTAAAAAAGTCAATATCAAGCATTATAAAATAGAGTTCATTTTTGGCTCTTTTAGCCCTTTTTAACTCTTTTGCTATCATAGTATTGAAGTATCTTCTATTATAAAGAGTAGTTAAAACATCTGTAATTGACATCTCTTCAATCAATTTTTTATCAGTAATATCCTCTCTAACCGATGTAAAACTAACTACTTTATTCTCTAAATCAAAATTTGGTTCAATTATTAAACTAAGCCAGTGAACTTTTTTATCTTTTGAGTAGTTTTTAATCTCTCCTCTCCAACTCTTACCAGATAAAATAGTACTCCACATATCTTTGTATAGAGAATCTTCTGTATCAGGATGTTTTAAAATACTATGCTTTTTACCTAGTAAAAACTCTTTTTTATATCCAAAAACATGACAAAAAGCATCACTTACATAGGTAATATTACCCTTTAAATCTGTTGTAGAGATAATTACATTTTTATTAATTATTTGAAGATAAGTATTTAATCTTCTGTTTGCAACTTCCAACTCTTCATTTAGCTCATTCATCTGCTGTTGCTGTCTATCTCCAAGCTTTACAATACTCATTAATCTCTTATTACTCTTCTCAAATGATTTTAAAAGTTTTTTATACTCTAGCCTAAACTCTTCTAAAGAGATATTAGAACTTCCCAAAACGCCATTTGCATGGAGTATAACTTTACTCTCTTTAGTCAATATGTTTTGCATATTTAATCTCTAAGCTCAATCAAATTAAAATTTAAATTTTCAAAATCTTCAATAAAGTCTTCTCCAGCTTCAAGTGCTGTCTCGTTATCTTCATCGTAGTACCAATTAATCAATATATTAGAGCCTTCCTCTACCGCCTCTTCTACAATATCAAATAGATCAAATAGTGCTTTTGAGCTACTACTGTTGTAATAGATAATCTCTAAATCAAAAGTGACTGTTTTATCTGAATTATTATCTAAAAAATGTTTAATCCAAGTTAGAATAGGTTCATAAAACTCAAATGTATTTTCAGGATATGATTTACCTCTAATCTCTAATCTAGCACTATCCATATCAAAATTTATTTTAGGTGTATATTTTGTCGCTTCTATTAGTAAGTTTTCCATCGCTTAACCTTTTATATTGTAATTCTGATTGTAAAAAATGAGTGAGTATCATCTATCTGTTGAAAAACATAATCTATCGGTTCACTTGATTTTTTTGCCATCTCAATAAAACCAAGACCAGCACCTTTATCATGTTTATTAATTCCACTTTTTCTAAGCTCTTTATAATACTCTCTTAGAGACTTTTTATCTCTATTTTTGAGATCTTCTATCTTTTTTGTAATTTTATCTACATTTCCATTCTCAACTAAATTTCCACTAGAGACATAGTATTTCTGTTTCAATTTATCAAAACCAACAACAACAATTCCTAAGCTTCCAAAAATATCTGAATTTTCGATATATTTATCAGCTGAGTACTTTATAATATTTTGCATCTGTTCAATAAAGACTGAAAAAATACTCTGAACAGTACTAGCCTTAACATCTAGCATCTCCATTCGATTCTCTAGAGTCTCTGCAATTCCTATCAAAATCGATTGTGACATTGTTCCAGAGAAGCTAAATATAACCCCATCTTTAACCAAAGTATTTCTTAATTTATATAAATTCTCCAAAACTTCTCCATTTTTAAAAATATATTAAAAAGCAAAATCTATTTAATATTTTTTCAAATCAAACTTATGCTATTTTAACAAAAAAAAAGTAATAAACTATTTAGATATTTTAAAACCTAAAAAACTAATATCATCACTTCTCTCTTCAAAACCTTGATACTCTCTTAGGGCTTTTAGAAAAAACTCTCTCTGTTTCTCGAAATTTAAATCATTCAACTCTAGTATAAGATTTTTTAATTTTCTATTTCCAAATGGAAATGATTTATCTCCACCATTTTGATCAATAAATCCATCTGTTGTTGTATAAAATTTCATCTCACTATCAACTTGAAAGACATGGTTTGTAAACTCAAAATCAAGTTTTGCCTGTTTATAACCTAAACTAACTCTATCCCCTTTAAAGATTTTCAAATTTTTATCACTAACTGTAATTAGAGCTATTTTTGCTCCAGCAAAAACTATCTCTTTTTTAGTTTTATCAAAAAACAGAACTGAAGCATCAAGCCCTAAATCACCCCTTTTTGTATCCAAAACATCTTTTAAGTAGAAATTTAAATCTTTTAATACTCGAGCTGGATTGTTATAATTTCGACTATTTAATATATTTTTAAATCCACTCTTTGTAATCATTGTCATAAATGCCCCAGCAACTCCATGACCTGTACAATCTACTAGTGATACTAAAACTCCATCTGCAAACTCTTCTATGATATAAATATCACCACCAACAATATCCTTTGGCTCCCAAATCAAAAAATGCTCATCAAAATATCTATCTAAAATAGAGCTATCTGCCAACATAGAGTTTTGAATAAGTGAAGCATACTCTATACTATCGGTTATTTTCTGTCTTGATGCTTGTAAATCTTGCTCTATCTTTTTTCTATCTGTTATATCGATAATATACCCATGATATTTTACAACTTGGTTATTAAAGCTTCTGATTATTCTTGTAAAGTCGTAAATCCATCTAATATTTCCATCTGAATCTAATACTCTATAATCTAGCTCAAAAAACTCTGCTCCATCTATCGAATTTTTATTCACAGAGTTTTTGACATGCTCTATATCCTCTTTATAAATTATATCTAAAAACTTAACTTTTCCAGAGAGTAAATCATCTCTTAAATAACCAAATTGCTCTATACTCTCAGAGACATACTCCACTGACCAGTTAGCATCATTTAACCACTCAAATACAATAACATTTCCTGCCATAAATAGCTTTTGCTCATGAAGTAGAGCTTCATTTGTTTTTTTAAGCTCTCTTTGCATCTGTTTGTGAGTAGTAATATTTGTAGATACTCCTAGTAGATACCTACTACCTAACTCCCTATCTATATTTAAAGGAATTTTTGTTGTTTGGTACCAGTTATATGAATCTGTTTTTGAGTTATAAATTTTCTCCTCATTTATAAATTTTGTAGATTTATCTGTTAAAACCTCTAAATCGTCATTTATATACTTTTGAGCATCTTTACTATTTCCAAAAAGCTCTATATCATCTTTTCCAATAATTTCATCTTTCTCTCTCTCAAACAAATTTGAAGTTGCTCTATTTACTAAAACAAATTTACCAAAAAAATCTTTTACAAAAATCAGATTTAAATCAGCATCAATAATCTGTTGTAGAAAGTTTTTTTGATTAATAAGCTCAAGCTCCATCTCTTTTTTATAAGTTATATCTCTAATATAGGCACAGATATACTCTCTCTCTTCAAACTCAAACATTACAGCTAAAATATCAACATCAAAAACTGTTTTATCTTTTCTTTTGTGCTTACTATCTACTTGAATAACTTGATTTGAGCGTAATTTATCTATTAGGTTTTTCAAATCCTCTCTATTATTATTAGCATCAACATCTAGTATATTCATAATTAAAAGCTCATCTTTTGAATAACCAAGCTCTTTTGTAACAATCTCATTTACATATTTAAACTCCAGCGTCACAGGGTCTATTAAATAGATAGCAATAGGAGCCTTTTCGATAGAGAATCTTAAAATTCTAAGCTCTAAATCTTTTTCTTTCTTCTCTGTAATATCTCTGATATTAGCTAGAATAAGCTCTTCATTATTTAGATGAATCTTTCTCAATATTACCTCAGCAAAAAACTCACTCTCATCTTTTGGTCTCTTAGCTATCCACTCAAACTTAACAATCTCTCCACTGTTTGCTCTTTGAATATAGTCTTGTACTAAAAACTTATTATTTCTATCACTTGAGTAATCTTTTGATATAGTATAGGTCAAAGCCTCTTTAGCATCTACTCTATAGAGCTTTAAAAAATTCTCATTAACTGTAACTATATTTCCAAAACTATCATGAATCACAATAGAGTCGTAAACTCCGTTAAATATAGTAAGTAGAGTGTTTTGTGAATTTTGTAGAGTATTTTTCTGTAGCGATAATTCATCTAATGCTACTTTTAAACTGCTCTCCCTTTGAGATATTCTATTCTCTAGCTCAAAATTTAGATGATTTATAGATAAATCTTTTTTACTAAGAAGCGACTTTAAATCACTAAGCTCTTTTATCTTTTCATCTCTATCTTTTAAGATAGTCTCTAAATGTGATAAGTTTTTGAAAAGTAACTCTATATCGTCTCTACTCTCTCGCTTTGTCTTTAGTTTTAAACTACTCTCTATTAGCTTTTTAAACTCTAGAGCAAAGTGATTAATAGGGTTTATAAAGTAGTTTAATACTATATGGATAATAAAAAATATAAAAAGTAGTAAAAGTATAAATATAACTGTTCGAGATTGCTTATCAAAGTCTAAAATATCCTCTGTTATACTCATCATCAAAAACCAAGTTGAGTTATGAAATGGAATAGATGTATATATCTCATAGGAGTTATTTAATATATCGCTAGAATCGCCCTCTTTTATATAACTTCTATCTAGTTTTAATACTCTCTTTATCTCCTCTTGTTCAATACTATAACCTATATTTTTTTTTATTTTAGAGCTATTTATATTTGTAGCGTAGATAAAATCACTTGATATAAGCGATAAAAAACCATCTTTAAAATCGAGTGAATTTATAAATGATTTAAAAGCTCTAAGGTCGTAATCTATCCCAACAACTCCTATAAATATATTTTCAAATACAATAGGCGTTACTATTGTAAATATAAAGTACTCTTTATCCAAAATAGTTTTTGTATATGGATTTGTAACTACACTATCCATTCTCTCTTTAGCCAAAAGATAGAAATTTTCAGATTTAAAATCTATATTATCTATCTTTTTTATATCATCATCAAATCTATAAAAAAATTTATTACTTAAATTATTTGTTAAATCTTTTGAATCAAACACAACCCAAGATGATAGCATCAACATATCTTTATCCGTTTTTAGTATATTAATTAACAAATCATCAAGAATACTCTCTCTATCAATATCATATTTCAATATATTTAGAGTTGTTAGTTTCAAAAACTCTAACTTATCAACCCCTATCTCTATCTTATTAGATATATTTTTTGAGTAGTTTAGACTCTTCTCTTTTAAATCATCTAAAACATACTGCTTATTTAAACTATTAAAATCATTTAATATAAAAAATATAGATGTTATTAAAATAGTTGCTACAAATGAGCTGATTAATATAAAAATTTTGTTTTTAACTCTCATGTTACCTATTGCTCTTTTTTATAAAATAAAATTCCCTTTAACTAAATATATTACAAATAATATAAACATTAGATTTAATTTATAAAAAAAACTATATTTCAAGCGATATAGTTCCATTTAAAAATCTTTAAAAGTCAAAAAATGTTACTTATATAATTTTTTCTAATACAATAAAAGTGTAGAAAAATATAAAAATATAAAAAGTGTTACTTTTTTACAATGTACTAAAAATATACAAAACTTTAACTAGTTATACAAAAAAAGGTGAAATAACCCCGATTACTACGAATGATAATTACTTATTTTTCAATAAAAATAGATAAATTAGTGTAATAAAAGTGTAATTGTTTCTAATTGTTTTGTGCTATAATACAATTCTACCTCTTTTGGAGATATATAACTATCTCTGAAAACATTTCCCCCCTTCTTTTTTTTTAAAATCAAAGTGTAATGTTACTTCACAAAAAATAGAATATATTATAAAAAACTGTTTTTGATAAAATTAATATGTAGATTTTGTGTAACAAAAGAGAGAGTTAAGAGATTTCTAAAACCTTTTTAACTGCTAAGCTGTAGTATTTATGCTCTAGGGCATGGATTCTGTTCTCAAAAGCTTCAATCGATTCACTCTCTATCTTCTCTATCTCTTTTTGCATAATAATGCTTCCAGTATCAACACCCTCATCAACAAAGTGTATAGTGATACCAGCGTTTGAGTGTTCATCTTCAAAACTTCTCTCAATAGCGTGTAGACCTCTGTGTCTTGGAAGAAGTGACGGGTGGATATTAATAGCTTTAAACTTCGCAACAAACTCTTTTGAGAGAATTCTCATAAATCCAGCACAGATAACTAAATCTATATTTAGAGAATCTAAAACCTCTATAAGTTCACTGTTAAATTTTTTATCTTTTAAAATATAAGTATCGATATTATGCTCTTTACAAATCTCAAGCCCCTTAGCTTCAGACTTATCAGTAATGCACTTTACTATATCAATCTCATTTGATAGATTCTCAATTATCTTTTGCATATTTGAGCCTCTACCACTAAATAAAATCGCAACTCTTTTCAAAATCAAATCCTTTTTAAATATGTTAAAATAAGCTATAAAAAACTAGGAATTTTATGAAACATCTCACAATTATAGATACTTTTGGGTTTTTTTTCAGAAATTATTATGCCATACCACCACTTAAAAATAGAAAAGGATTCCCAACAAACCTACTAACTGGCTTTGCAAACTTTATAAACTCTCTCGATTCACTAGAGACTGATTCTTTGATTTTTGCACTAGATAGCAAAAATAATAAAAGATGCGAAATTTATAGTGAATATAAAGCAAACCGTAAAGAGGCTCCAGATGATTTAAAACAGCAATTAAGTGTTGCTATCTCTTGGATAGAGAAGATGAAACTCTCAAACCTCTCAATAGAGGGCTATGAAGCTGATGATATTATTGCTACTATTAGTAAATTAGCTAAAAAAGAGAGTATAAAAGTCACTATCGTAAGCACTGATAAAGATTTATATCAATTAATAGATGAGAATACAACTCTATTTGACCCTGTCAAGAAAATATATATAGATAGAGAAAAATGTTTAGATAAGTTCAAGGTTGAACCTAAAAACTTTATCGATTACCAATCGATTGTTGGCGATTCTAGTGATAATGTTCCAGGAGTAAAAGGAATCGGTGCAAAAGGGGCAGAGAGACTCATAAATGAGTATCAAAATTTAGATAATATCTATGCAAATATTGATAAATTAAAAGCTAGAGAGCAGAAACTATTAAATGAATCAAAAGAGGTAGCCTATATCTCAAAAGAGCTTGTAACACTTAAAACAGACCTATTTAAAGAGTTTGATTTCGAAAAGTTCGACTTAAAATCAAATCCCCTTCTATTAATAGAAGATGAGTTAAAAGAGTATGAGATAAAATCTGTTTTAAATAAGTTATCAGATTCAAAAACTGAAGATGAAAAAAATGAAACAGTTGAGGTTTTAGAGTTTGAGAGAAACTTAATAACAGAAAAAGAGGAGCTTTTTAAAGTTATAGATTCTATAAAAGAGAACTCTATTGTAGGATTTGATACAGAATCAAGTTCACTCGATACAAAAGAGGCAAAATTAATCGGTTTTAGTTTCGCTTTTGAAGCAAAAAGCTTCTATGTTCCAATAAATCACAACTATTTAGGAGTTACAAAACAGATAGATGAATCTGATGCTAAAGAGGCGATAGTAAAACTATTAAAGCATAAAGTAGTAGGGCATAACTTAAAATTTGACTTTTCACTTCTCTATAACTACTTTAATATAGAAAAGCAAGAGATTTTTGCTGATACAATGATTTTAGCATGGCTCCTCTCACCTGAGAGTTCAATATCGCTCGATTCACTATCGATGAGAGTTTTTAACTACTCTATGATAAAGTATAAAGATATTATTAAAAATAGAAAAGATTTTAGTGAAATCGATATAGAAGTTGCAAAAGATTACGCCTCTGAAGATGCCTTTTTGACATACAAACTATATTTTCATTTAATAGAAAAACTAGATAGAGAGATATTAGAGGAGTCAAAGTTAGAGTTTGAGTTTATAAATATATTAATAGATATGGAAAATGAGGGAATAAAGTTAGATATTAAACTCTTTGAGAGAGTAAAAATTGATTTGATAGAGAAGCTTAAAGTTAGTGAAGAGAAGATTCATGAACTATCAGATTCAAGATTTAATGTAAACTCTCCAAAACAGTTAGGTGAGATTCTGTTTAATCAGCTTAAATTGCCAGTTATCAAAAAGACAAAAACAGGCTTTAGCACAGATGAGAAAGTTTTACATGCACTCTTAGATAAACATGAGATAATTGCTCATATATTATCATATAGAGAGCTTTATAAGTTAAAATCAACATATATAGAGCCTCTTTTAAAATATGCTAAAGCTAATGATAAAAGTAGAATCTTTACATCACTTCTACAAACAGGAACACAGACAGGCAGATTGAGCAGTAAAAACCCAAATCTTCAAAATATCCCAACTAGAAGCGATATAAGGGCTGGTTTTATTGCAAAAGATGGATATAAATTGATAGGAATCGACTACTCACAGATAGAGCTTAGGTTGTTAGCTCACTTTAGCGAAGATGAGGCACTAATTAAAGCATTTCAAGAGGATAAAGATATTCACCTTGAGACATCTATCAAAATATTTGGCGAGAGAGCAAGAGAGAAGAGAGCAATAGCAAAAACTATCAATTTTGGTCTAATTTATGGAATGGGTGCAAATAAACTCTCAAGCACACTAAAGTCGCAAGGGTATGAAGTCTCAAACAGAGAAGCAAAAGAGTATATTGAGCAGTATTTTGACTCTTTTCCTAGTGTAAAAAACTATATAGATTCTCTAAAAGAGCAGATAGAGAAAGATGGCTATGTAAAAACTCTATTAAACAGAAAGAGATATTTTGACTTTTCAAGCATTCAAAACTACCAGAGAGAGGCATTTTTAAGAGAGGGTGTAAATACACTTTTTCAAGGCAGTAGTGCAGATATTATAAAACTTGCTATGCTTAAAATTGATAAATATCTAAAAGATAAAGATGCTAAAATGCTTCTACAGATTCACGATGAGCTTCTATTTGAAGTAAAAGAGGAAGAGGCAGATAAATTAGGAAAAGAGATTAAAAATATAATGGAGAGTATCTATAGTTTAAAGATTCCACTAAAGAGTGATTTAGCTATTGGAGATAGTTGGGGCGAATTAAAATAAAAGGATTTTTGGTTGATTTTGATAAATGAAGTTTTTAAAAAGATAAAGAAAAAAATTGGTGAAGTGAGTTATCAAAGATACATTACTAATTTAATATTTCAAGAGAAACTATCTGCCAAAAACTCTTTTGTATTTGAAGCAAATAATATATTTATTGCAAAATGGGTTAAAAGCAGATATTTTGATATTATAAAAAATGCAATCGAAGCAGAGATAAACTCTAAAGTGGAACTTCATTTTGTTGTAAAGGGTGAGAATGAAGCCCTTAAAGATATTGATAAAAAAAATAGAAAAAATAAAAGCAGTTTTTTAAATCCAGCATTGACTTTTAGTAGTTTTGTTGTGGGTGAATCTAATCAATTTGCCTATACAGCTGGGTTTAACACTGCTAAAGAGCCTGGAGTACTTTTTAATCCTCTCTTTGTATATGGCGAATCGGGATTAGGCAAAACTCACCTACTTCAAGCGATAGGAAACTATAATTTAAATAACGATAAAGTTGTAATCTACACTACAATTGAGCAGTTTATGAATGATTTTACATTTAATTTAAAACGAAACACTATGAACGAGTTTAAAGCTAAATATAGAGAGTGTGATATTTTATTAATCGATGATGTTCAATTTATCTCTAAAAAAGATAAGTTGCAAGAGGAGTTTTTTCACACTTTCAACGAAATTCATAATAAAAAGGGTCAAATTGTTCTCACAGCAGATATGCACCCCAAAAAGATTCAAGGCTTAGAGGATAGATTAAGAAGCCGATTTGAGTGGGGAATGATTATAGATATTCAACCAAGCGATATTGAGACTAGAGTTGAGATTATAAATAAAAAGTGCGAAATCGATGGAATTGAACTTGATAAACCAATTGTTAGATATATTGCAACAAATTTAAACAATAACATTCGTGAAATTGAGGGTGTTTTAATTCAGTTAAATGCCAAAGCTAGATGGACAAATCAAAAAATCGATTTAAATTTAGTAAAAAAGACAATAGAGGAGTATAAACAGGAGAAAAAAGAGGATATTACAATAGATAAAATTTTAGATATTACTGCTAAAGAGTTTGGAATCCGTGTAAGTGATATTAAATCAAAAAGTAGAAGCCGAAATATTGCAAAAGCTAGAAGAATGGTTATTTTAATCGCTAGAGAGATTACAGATATTCCAACTCCAGCATTAGCTCAACTATTTAACCTCAAAGACCACTCATCAATTTCGCATACAATTAGGAGAGTAAAAGAGGAGATTAAAAAAGATGAAAACTTTGAACTTTTAGTCTCTGAAATTAAAACTAAACTAACTTCTAAATAGAGCATTTCTTTCTATTTTTTACCGTTAAATAACCAATTAACGCCTAAACTTTGGCTAAAAAGATAGAGAATATTTAGTTATTAACTAAATGCTCATACTTTTTATCTGTTAAAATTTTCAAAAATGCAACTAAAGCCTCTATTTTTCTATCTGTTAATTTTTTCGATTTTAACTCTTTTTTGCTAATGCTATGCTCTACTTCAGGCTCTGCCCAAGCTTTACCAGTTTCAGGGTTGATGCTCTGCTTAGGATTATTGTATTTATCATAAAATCTAATAACACTCTCTAAATCTTTAAAGACTCCATTGTGCATATATGGAGCAGTTACAGCGATATTTCTAAGTGTTGGGGTTTTAAATTTTCCCTCTTTAGCTCTATCATCTATTTTTGGATTTGCTAAGAGTCCTTTATCATTTGAGGCTTTAGTATAAGCTCTTAGAGTATGATTTATTGGCGTTCCGATGTTGTGATATTCATAATTTGTAAAAGTCTCACCCGCTCTATCTTCACCTTTTAAGACATGACAAGTTGCACAATTTGTATTATTATTTGAGAAAAATAGTGACTTTCCTAAATCTTCCAAATCTGTTAACTCATACTCACCCTTTAAATATCTATCATACTTTGAGTCAAATGGAGCAAACTCTTTAGTTTTTTCAAACTCTGCAATAGATTCAGCCATTTTATCGTAAGCTTTTTCGCTATTTTTAAATATATCACTACCGTAGAGTTTTTGAAACTCTGTTACATAGTAACTATTCTCTTTCAATCTCTCTATCATAAACTCTTTAGTAGGAATTCCCATCTCAATCGGATTTAGTGGAGGTCCTCCAGCTTGTCCCTTCAAGTCTGCCTCTCTTCCATCGTGAAACTGTCCACCGATATACTTTTTTTTCTTTTCATCATAGTAAAAATCGGGTGAATACATCGCATAAGCTATTGTTGGTGCATTTCTATCACCTAGTGATTTTCCATCATCTCCTAACGAAGCCATTCCTCCTACACCATTGTCTCTATCATCTACAAAAGCATTTTTAGGATTGTGGCAAGTTGCACAGCTTTGAGTTCTGTTTTTTGAGAGGGCTTTATCGAAAAATAGAGCTTTTCCTAAATTTATTTTATCTTCTAAATTACTCTGTGCATTCTCTGTTGATAGGCTTTTGCTACAGCCTGTAAATATTAAAGTGGCTAAACTAATAGCGATAACTCTTCTCATTGTTTACTCCTGAGGTAAAAAGGTTTTATTAATAGGTCAATTAGATTAAAATCGTTGTAATTTTTTAGACCAAATTTTATTTTTTCTGTCTCTTTTGACTCTTTGAGAGTTCCAAATAGATAGTCCCAAATTGCCAAATATCCACCAAAATTTTTATGTGTGTAGTTTTGACTATGGTGAATTTGGTGCTGATAAGGTGAGATTAAAATCTTCTCTAAAAAACTGGGATATTTTAATTTTATATGTGAGTGTCTTAAGTTTGAGCCTAAGAGTGAGAATATAAATAGAAAAATATTTACTCCTAAAATGCTATAAATATCGATTGCTCCAAATAGGTAGATAAAGACTCCCGTAACAGAGCCGATAACAATAGAGTATCTAAAGCCAAATAGGATATTTTCTACTGGGTGGATTCTATAAAATGTGATTGGTGTTAGCACTTTTGCACTATGGTGAACTCTGTGAAATCTCCAAAGAAACGGAACTAAATGCAGAAATCTATGAAGCCAATATCTACTAAAATCGCTTAGCAAAAATAGTGAAATAGTGTATAAAAATATAATCAAGCTAAAATCAAGCTCGATTCTAAAATATCCAAAACTCTCATCTAAAAAGCGATAAGTTGCTAGAGCAATCTCCTTACTAGAGATGACAATTGGAGTTATTAGAGCTATTTTTATAATGCTAGAGATTAAAAAGTATTTATAATCCAAAATCGCACTAGGGTTTAGCCAGAGTTTTTTGGATAGATTTATCTTCGCCTCTCTCTGGTTGAAAAATAGATAAATCATCGCTATAAAAAATGAACTAAAGAGATAGAGCCAAAAGACTCTTTTGTTTGGATTTGTAAAATACTCTAGCAAAAACTCCATATATTAATCACCATCAGCATCTAAAATTTTTGATGTAACTTTGAGTGCTAAAATAAGCGAAATATAGTAAGAGTTATGAAGCTTTTCAAGTGATTTATATAGCTTTAGAGCCTCTTTTGATTCAAGATTATTCTCTTTTATGCTTTTAGCATACTTTATAGATTCATTTAAATACTCTCTAGCTTTTACTATCTCATTTTTTGCACCTGAACTCTCTGCCATATCTCCAAAGTTTTTAAAATTTTGCTTATCGATTAAGCTTGAGTGAGTCTCTAAAATAGCAATAATTGCCTCAACACTTAAACCACTTAAGTAGTACTCGCTTCGTCTATTATCGGGAGAATCTTTATACTTTTTTGTAACTCCTAGAGCGTCGCCAACTCTCCACTCTTTTAATTTATATGAGCTATCTGTCAAGCTATTCATAATTAAGGCATTTGCAAACTGTTCATCTTTTAGAAATTTCTCATTTTTTGCAAAATAGACATCTTTAATATCTAATAGATTGATTTTAATATGCTTTATTGCTATATCTATCGCTTTTAACTCTCTATTAGTGAGTTTTTTATCATTAAAAATCATATACTCAAGTGCATTTACACTTTTGTAAGAGTTTTTAAAAAGTTCAATATTTAAATCCTCTTTTGAGTTTAAGATTCTTTTCAATTGCTCTTTTATATCCTCTTTTGCATTGTGAAAAATATCGATAAATCTTGGCGAATCGATAACACTCTCATCTAACTCACCAGCGATATAACTAGCTTCAACTTTTTTCCAACTCTCTATAAACTCTTTAAAACTCTCTTCTATTTTTGGTAAATTTTTTGAATCTACATCTTTTTGAAAAGTATCTAACGCTTTTAGATTTAACTCTATATTTTTTTGCAGTACATTTTTAAGTATCGATTCTGATACGACTGCATTTAAACTACAGGCAAACAGTAAAATAACTGCTGTTACTATCTTTTTCATAGCTCTCCTAGAAATTTAATTATTTTCTCTCTTTTTACTTTTGGTAAGTTTTTAAAAGCCTCTTTTGATGCTTCTGCTTCGCCACCGTGCCAAAGAATAGCCTCTTTTAAACTTTTTGCTCGACCATCATGTAGATATGTTAAATTCTTTTTGAGTTTTTTTCTAATTGAGATTCCCCAAAGTGGTGTTGTCCTCCACTCATTTTTCTCAGCTAAAAACTCACTTCTACCATCGCTTAAACCCTCACCCATATCATGAAGTAAAAAGTCACTATATGGTGCAATTTTAAAGCCTTTTTTTGTTTCAAACGAATCGACATGACACTTAACACAGCCGATTTTATTAAAAAGTTCTCTATTTTCTCTAAACTCTTTTGTCTCTTTAGCTCTGTAAGTTTTAAGATTTGTTAAGTAAAACTCTATCGCCTCTAATCGATGATTTGGTACATCAATATCTACCCCTTTTGGAGCATTCAGACACGCTTTTTGCGATTTTGTACAGTTTTCAAATGGAAGAATATCAGTTGTCAAACCCATATCATTATGCAGAGCCAAAGCACTTTGCAATTTTATGCTTGAGCTTGAAGCTTTGTAGGTATATCTGCCGAGTTCCGTTTTATTGGTCTCTTTAGAGTAGATATAGTTTGCTTTTCCTGAAATTCCATCACCATTTTTATCAGATTCATCTACATTTTTTAAAATCTCTCTATCGCTTATTGATTCTATCAATCCTAAACCGATTAATGCAGGTGCTTTTCTAAGTGAGATATTTATACTTTTATTTAGTTCTCCATAATTTAAATCTTTTAAAGAGACAATCGGTTTATTGAGTGTTACAGTCTCATTTTCACTCAATTTAACAGCTATTTTTTGATATTTTACCTCTGCTTTCCCTTCAGGTTTTACACCATGAACAGAGTTTATTGAGAGTTGTGAGCCATAGTTTGGTTCAGGAATAAAACCATCTTTTTCTAAAATATCTCTATATTCTGATTTATTAGAATCGATAGAGAGTCTAACGACAAGTGAGCGAGAGGTAAATCCATTTTTATTATAGACATCGCCTTCGCCATTTTTTTTATGGCAACTTGTACAGCTATTTGCATTAAACAGAGCTCCTAAACCATCTCTAGCTGTCGTTGCACTAGGTGCTTCAACCCAAGGAATCCTAAAAAAGCTTTTGCCCAAATAGAATTTATCAAGCTCTTCATCATTTAAGTTATCAATTGGAATTAAAAGTGAGTTTTGAGAAGCTCTATCGGTAAAGTAGGTTTGTGTTGCAAAAAGCCCAGATAAAAGGGCTAGTGCTAGTGAAATTTGTTTTAACATAACTTAAATTTTTGTCTCTTCATCGTCTGTTACATCATCAACACTTAGTGAGATTCCATTTTGAGAAGCCACATTTACCATCTCATCACCCAGTTTTCTCATCTCATTTTTAAGATTTCTAATAACTCTTGCTTGTGGGTCATTTGGTCTGATTTGATAATCAAAGTGTCTACTAGTTTTAGCAATTGTATCGATAGATTCTATTTTTGCCTCAATTGAACCCATTAATTTTTTGATTCTACTTTTTGTATCGCTATTTAGTGAATCAAATGGAGCTTTTCCAAATTTTTTGCCCTCATAAGTTCCAAGTAAAATATTTTTAAAACCTTGATAGTTTTGTGCTATATCTCTGTGAGTATTATCTGAAAAGCATGAGTGTTCATCTTCTTCACTAGGAGTTAAAACAGCGACAGCGATTCTCTCATTTGCCAATTCTGATTTTATAAAGACACCCATTCCAGCAAAAATAGCTCTAAGTGCAACCTCTTTATCTATATTTTTATCACTATTTTCACCTGTTAAAGTGTTTAAAAAAGCACCTCTATAGAGACCTCTGTTTCTATTTATTTGAAGTTCCCAAGCTGATTTTACAAGCTCTAAATCTTGAACCAATTTACTAGACGCTACTTTTAGATAATCTAATCTTCGCTTTGCATTTTTATCAGTTGTAAAGTCGCTAAGAGGTCTTTGTCCTGCTGTTAAAGCACCTTTTGTAACGCTATCTTTTACAAAGTTTGAGTAGTCTTGGTCTTGACCCCAGAGTAAAAACTCTATTGCGTGGTAACCTGTTGCAACATTTGCCTCGCCACCGTTCTCATTTAAAGCTGTTATTGCATCAATAGTTATTGTTTTTACATTAACTGCACTACTATCTTCACCACCAGCATCAAAGACTCCCGCTGTATCGATAATATTTCCAGATGTTTTTCTACCATTGGCATCGATAGTATAATCTATCATATTCTCATCTAAAGGCCATGCATTTAATTGTCCCTCAAGTGAACCATAAGCTTTAGCTACCCAACCCTCTTCAGCGTCGATTGGAGTGTTTGCTAATCTAAAAATCTCACTTTGACCATAACTCTCTCTCGATTTTAACCAAGCCTCTTTTGTTAAATTTAGACTTCTCTTTGTTGGACTTAGAGCAAAAGTATTAATTGCAAACTCAAGTGCCTTTGCATCATCTAACGCATCGCTATAATTTGCTAGAGCAATATTTGAGTAAGTCTCTAAAATTGAACCACTTTGATTAAACTCTATGTTTGAGCTTTGCAGTTTATTTGTTGCACACCCTCCAAGAGAGAGAGTTAGAGCTAGAGAGATTGAAACACCTAATTTTTTTGTTAAATCAATAGAAAACATTTTTGCACCCTTGTTTTGATTGTTATTATCAATATGAATTGAGGAATTAAACCATAATTTAGTTTAAAAATAATTAAAATGATAATTTAAATCAAAATTGGAAAGGATTATTTTGTTTAAGTAAAAGGGTTGATTTAAGAGAAGTTTATAGAAAATATACCTTTTTTCGTTATTATAATGTTTTATTATTTTAAGGAGAAAATTATGAGAATCGCTGTTTTAATGTTTATAGCAATATTTGCTTTTGCAAGAGAGTACTCTACGGCTTATATTCCTATATATAAAGAGTTGGCAACAAATAAGATGCAATTTGATGTCTCTGTTATGATTAGAAATTTAGATGCTAGAAATAAGTTGCATATACACTCTATTAGAACATATGATGATATGGGTAAAGAGGTTGTTAGTTTTTTGAAAAAAGATTATCTATTAAATCCTCTAGCAACTGTAAGTTTTGATATTAAAAAAAATGCAGATAGTGTAATTGTTAGATACTCATCAAATAAAGGCTCAAATGCTCCATTAATGGAGAGTATTATGATAGGAAAATATGGAAAAAACTCAGGAATCGCTTTTAAATCCAGAGCTAGAAAAATAAAATAGAGATTATTTTAGGCTATTAAGTTTATTTAAGATATTATTTTGCAATAAAAAAAAGGAGATTTTAGATGAAGTATATTTTAATGTTTTTTATAGCTATTTTCTTTGTTGCTTGTGGTGGAGGAGGCGGAGGCTCTGGCTCAAGTTCGAATGCGTTTGAGCTTAGGTATTTAAATTCTGATTTGAGATATGATACAGAGCAAAATGGAGTAACTGGCGTTGTTAGTTTTAGTGCTGATGGCTTCTCTACTAAAGATTTAGGTGAGCTTAAAATCAATAATATAGAGGCGAGAGTAGTTGATTGTGGAGTTTCTGATATTAGATATGACCATAAAACTTTTACTTACTCAAAAGTAGAGGATATAAATCTATCTATCGATTTGGATTCAAAGTGTGAAGCAAATAAGTTGACACTTAAAGTTGATACAACTAGTAAAAAAATCGATTTATCAAATCCATTAAAATCAAATATTTCAACAAATAGTTATAGCTATGTTTTAGATATATCTAGCCAATCGGGAGATGATTTAACAGCTATCTCTAAAAGTTATAATATTGCACTTGATAAAAATTTAGATTCTATATCAACTAATTCACTCTATGAGTTAGAGTATAAAATTTATGATAAAGATTTAAATATAGTTCCTAGCTCTGAGATAGAGTATGTAAATATTAGAACACTTGATAGCACTTACGCTATTTTGTCAAGTAATGGTAGCGAAAAGATGGTTTTAGATTTTTACTCATCTAGTGATAGTTTTTCTATCAAAAGCTCTGATACATCAGGGATTTTTAGCTTTGATATAGAGCTTAAGATAAAAGGGCAAGATGTTGTGAAAAAGAGTTACTCTCTAACAGTTGTAAAATCTGTAACAACAGCTATGTCAATTAACTATAAATCTACAAGATACGAAGCACCATATTATATTGATAGTTATGTTTTAAATGTAGTTGATAATTATGGAAATCCATCATTTGATGGCGATAGTGTATCACTAGGGCTTGTTAGTAATGTTAAAAAGTCTAGCAGTGATGGTGTGCTTGAGAAGATTGGGAATGATTATGTTTTCTCATCATCAATTGATTTGACAAGTGGAATTGATAGTGATGATAGATTAGTTATCTATCCAAATGCTACTCAAAATGAGCCTAGAAATTTGGGTTATTTAAATATCGAATCGATTGATACTACTAGAGATTTAATCTATGTAACTGGTGAGAAATTTTTAGAGACAAATTTAACAAATCTATCTTTTGTAATTGGAGATGAGAGACTCTATAATAGTTGTCAAAATACAGTATCTATAGCAACTCTTAGTAGCGATGATTATAAAATAAAAGATGGAAAGTTAGAGTTTGAGCTTAAGTATGAGCCATATATGGTTGCAAAACCTATCTATATCTATGCAAATTTAGAGACAGATTCTACAAGAGTAGGTTCAACTCTAGGGTATGATTTGATTCATGAAGATAATAATTTTACAGCAGGTTTAGTTCCTGTACAAATTTCTAAAAGTGGAGGAAGTTATAGAATGGGTGGTGATGTTAGAAATTCTTATGGACAATATATAGAAAATGTTACGGCAGGTTTTCAAATGACAGGTTTAACTGTAAACAATGGAGTAGGAATGTATTTAGAGACTATAAATATTGGATGTAATGGAGACTTTGTTACTAGTCCTATTTATTTTTCAGCTGAACAAAATGATTCAGAAACTATTGAGTTTTCTATTCTCTTAGGTTTTGATAATGGGGTTGTTATTGGTAGTAATGATGAAGATATTACCCAATAAAAGGGATTTATCTTCCCTCCTCTATCATCTTTTTTGCAAACTCTATTGCCTCTTTTGTAATCTCATCACCACTAATCATTCTTGCAATCTCTTTTATTCTATTCTTTTCCTTAACTTCAGATACTTTGCTTAAATTATCAACTTTTTCTACCAAAAAGTGCTGATTTGCACTAGATGTTAATTGAGGTTGATGGCTGATTGAGAATATTTGATAACTCTTTGATAGATAGCTTAAAACTTTTCCAATGCTTTGAGACTCTTTCCCTGATAGATTTGCATCAATTTCATCTAAAAAGAGGATTCCTCCATCATTTTTATCAAAAAAACTCTTAGTTGCAAGTAGAGCCAATCGAAGTCTATTAAACTCTCCAAAACTGATATGCTCAAGTGAAACACTATTTAAAGAGATTAAAGCCCTATCGATTCCAAACTTTGTTAAATTTGTTTTCTCTAGGGAGATTTTTGCATTTTTGAGATAGAGCATATTTAGATACTCATTTAATTTTTTCTCTATTTTATCTATATTTTGTATTCTAATATCTCTAATCTCTTGAGCAAGTTTTAATAGTTTTGGCTCAAGCTCTAAAATCTCTTTTCCTATCTCATCTCGTTTCTCTTGGGTATTTTCATACTTTAAAAGCTCCTCTTTTTTCTCATCTTTATAGATAAGTGCCTCTTCGATAGAGCCATATTTTCGCTTAAGAGATGATAGCTCCTCTAAACGCTCTAAAAGCTCCTCTATATTGATATGCTCTAGTTCATTTATCTTATCTTTTATTATCTCAAATCTGTTTCTAAGCTCATTCATACAATCAGAGAAAAAGTTGCCATCTTCATCGGCTAGAGTTAGAGCCTCATCAACAACTCTCTCAAAATTGAAAATCTCATAAGCACTATTTAGAGATTCATCTATCTTCTCTTTTTTAGAGAGATGTTTTTTATGCTCTAGTAGCTCATCATACTCTTTTATTTGAGGATTTATCTCCTCTATTTTTGCTATCTCAAACTCTAAAAAATCTTTAAGTTGCATAAGTTCTTTATAGTTTTTTTCAATCTCATTTAACTCTTTTTTTAACTCTATATATTTTTGAAACTCAAGTTGAAAACTCTTTAATAGTTTTTTATAATTTTTGTTATTTATCGATAAATCTATCATATTTAATAGGTTTTCATTCTCAAAATCACTCAAATCTTTTAGATTTAGATGCTTTATAAATTTAGAACTGATAGTTTTTATTCTATTTTTTGAGGCAACTTGATTATTTATGAAGTATCTGAGTTTCTCTTTTTTGATACTTTTAAACACAATTGCCTCATTTTCGTCAAAATCGAAATCTTCAAGCTTTAAATCTATATTCAAAATAGCTTCAGAAATTTTTGAGCGATTATCTTTTAAACCAAAAGTTGCGAGTAGACCATCGAGAAGTACTGATTTACCCGTTCCACTAGCTCCTGTGAAAACTATTAAACCCTTTTGGAATTCCAATTCGACTTTGGCAAAACTTAAATACTCTTTTATATAAATTCTCTCTATCAAACTTTCCTCTTTTAGGCGATTTAGGAAATTATACCATAGATATTTTTTTAAAAATTTAGTTAATTTTTTAAAATTTTTGTTTGTTATTAATGAAAAGTAAAATATAATAAAACCAGTTCGAAAAAACTCCATAGAGTCTAAGATTGAAAGTTATATGAAGGAAATGCATAGTTATGAGTTTTAATAATTTAAAAAAGATAGTTCCTATTTTAGAGATTCAAGATAAATTAATAGTAGATAGTTGGATTAATAATCCAGAGTTGGAGATATTTTTTAATAAATATATCTCAAAAGATATTTTTCAAGAGAAGTATGCAAGTAACTTTATGAGTTATTTTTTTAAAACTCTAAATAGTGATAGCTTTATATGTAAAGAGCTTAGAAATATATTGAAAGATTTTAAAAGCAAAGATATAGAGTTAAATGAGATTTTTGTTCTGTATATGAAACTAAAAGAGAGTATTTTAGAGTTTATATTTGATTCATCAAATATAATTGTGAGTGATATAGATGTAAAAAAGCTTCTATTTGAGGTAAATAGCTTTTTTGAGAAGAATATAGAGGAGCTTTTAAGAGAGTATAATAACTCTATTGGTGATTCAAGCTCAAATGAGAATCTATTAAAAGAGTATAAAAAGGCTGTTGATGCAAGTTCTATTGTCTCTGTTACTGATACTAAAGGTAGAATAAAATATGCAAATGATAAGTTTTGTGAAATATCGGGTTACTCTAAAGAGGAGTTGATTGGAAAACCTCATAATTTAGTAAGACACCCTGATATGCCAAAAGAGGCTTTTGCAAATCTTTGGGAGACTATTCAAGCCAAAAAAGTTTGGCAAGGTGTTGTGAAGAATTGTAACAAAACAGGAGGAGTTTATATAGTAGATGCTACAATTATTCCTATATTAGACGAAAATAATGAGATAATTGAGTATATAGCTGTAAGGCATGATGTTACAGAGCTTACTCACCAGACAAAGCTATTAGAGGAGTATAAAAGAGCTGTTGATGTTAGTAATATTGTAAGTATTACTGATCCAAAAGGTAACATAAAATATGTAAATGATAAATTTTGTGAAATTGCTAAATATAAAAGAGAGGAGCTAATTGGGAAGCCTCATAATATTGTAAGACACCCATCTATGCCTAAAAAGGCTTTTGAAGATTTATGGAAAACTATAAAAGCTAAAAAAGTTTGGCATGGAATTGTAAAAAATAGAACAAAAGATAACAAATTTTATATAGTAGATGCTACAATTATTCCGATAGTAGATGCTGATGATAATATAGTTGAGTATATTGGAATTAGACACGATTTAACAGAGCTTATGATTAAAAAAGAGAGAGAAAAGAAGAGAATCAAAGAGACGCTAGAGAGCATTAAAAAAGCAACAGCAGTTGGAGTTGAGACTGTGATTAAGAGTGTTCCTCTGCCAACTGTTATTATCGATACAGGAAATACAGTGACATCGTTTAACGATTCATTTTTGAGTATTTTTGATTTTCAGAGTGATTTAGAGCTTATAAATGAGCTAAAAAATAAAAAACTAAATATTAACTCTATCTTAAAAGAGGAAGATGAGTATATCTACTCTGATGATATTTTTGATTGGAAAGAGCATATAACTGATGATTCATCAGAGTATAGAGTAAAGGTTAAAACAAATACAAAAGAGTTTGTTTTTTCTGTAAAAGTTGGAAGCTTTATATTTGATTCAAAACAGCAGTATGTTGTTTGTTTAAAACCTTTTGATGAAGAGAATGAAGAGATAGAGTTAGATATTTTATAGGAGATTTGATGAATTTAGATAGTTGGCTTAATTTAGATAGTACAAAAAAAATTTTTGATACTTATGATATAAACTCAAACTACTTTAGAAGTAGTTTCTTAACTAGTTTGGAGAATCTATTTAGTGATTTTAATCCTAATGAGAGTAAAGAGATAGTTTCATATTTTGAATCAAAAGGACTTTTACTTGAAGATTTTTTAACTCTGCTTGAGCCAATTTTTTGTAAAGATGGAGAGTTTTTAAATATCTTTAACTCTTTTATCAAAAACTACACATCGCTTGTTACTCAAAAAGAGTTACATCGTGTAAATCTCTTTTTAGAGCAGTATAAAAAGGCTGTTGATTCAAGCTCTATTGTCTCTAAATCAGATTTAGATGGTAATATCACATATGTAAATGATAAATTTTGTGAAATTAGTGGTTATGATGCAAGTGAGCTTTTAGGAGAGCCTCATAATCTGCTTCGTCATAAAAATATGCCAAAAGATGCGTTTGAAAATCTATGGAGTACGATTAAATCTAAAAGAATCTGGAGTGGAATCGTAAAAAACAGAAGTAAAAGTGGTAAAACTTATGTTGTAGATGCGACTATTGTTCCTATTTTGAATGAAATGGGCGAGATAATCGAATATATAGGAATTAGAAAAGATATAACAAAAGTCTTTAAACAGCAAGAGGAGCTTAAAGTAAAACAGGAGTTTGTTAAATCTATTTTAGATTCACAACGAAATATAATTTTAGTTTTAAATCTGCAAAAGAGAAAAATAGATATTTGCAATAAGCCATTTTTAGAGTTTTTAAATATTGAAAATATTGAGCAATTTAGAGAGAAACATAGCACTTTTTGTGAGCTATTTGCTGAGGTTGATAGTGATAGAGACGATTATCTATACAACTGTGCAGAGAGTAGAAAATGGTTTGAGATACTGCTTGATTCTCCAGATAAAATCTATAAAGTCTCAATAGATAGAGAGGGAAAAGAGCATATTTTCAAGATAGAGGCTAATAAATTAAGTCCAAATAGTCTGCTTGTTACTCTAACTGATATTACATCACTTGAGAATTATAAGATAGAGTTAGAGGCTAAAAATAGAGAACTTATTGCTAAAGCAAGACTTTTAAATGAGTATAAAAAGGCTGTTGATGTTAGCTCTATTGTCTCTAAGTCTGATTTGAAAGGGATTGTAACTTATGTAAATGATAAGTTTTGTGAAATATCAGGTTATACTAAAGAGGAGATTATTGGAAAGCCTCATAGTATAGTGAGACACCCAAATATGCCAAAAGAGGCTTTTGAAGATTTATGGAATACGATTAGAGATAAGAGAGTTTGGAATGGAATGGTGGAGAATCGCTCAAAAGATGGAACAAGCTACTTTGTAGATGCCACAATAGTTCCTATTTTAGATGAGAATGAGCAGGTAATTGAGTATATAGGAATTAGAAAAGATATAACTAAACAGATTTTAAAAGAGAGAGAGCTTGATGAGCTTCGAATAAAACAGATGAATGAGAGCTTAAATCGTGCAATAGATATAAATTATGAAAATATGCTTGAGACTCTACCTCTTCCAGCAACAATTTTGAATGAAGACGATATTGTTATCTATCATAATGAGAGTTTTTACAATATTTTTAACATAATAGAAGATGCAAAAGTTATTTCAGATTTAAAAGCTGAAAATTTAAATTTAAGTAATCTATTTATTAAAGAGAGTGGATTTTTATCAACAGATGATATTTACGGTTGGAGAGATGAGGTATTAGACAATAATACGGAGAAATATTTTGTAAAACTTGAAAACTCTTTTGAGTTTGAAATATTTATAAAAGCAATAGAAAATGAGATGCTTTTAGTAATTTTGGTACCAAAAGAGTAAAGAGTAAAAAAAAGTTACTCTTTTGCTCTTTTATTCTTTATTATAAATTAAAACATAAGCTTTTTAAATATAAAATATTCCACTAATTAAGAGAATAATTACTGAATAATTTAATTAACTTTTTTATGTGAGCTGTTTGTTATTTAAGGAAATTTATGTTTAAAGTTGAGAAGAGAATCTCCCTTGATTCAAAAAGAGATGTATCTGTTATAAAAATATATCCAATAAGTGATAAGTATTTTATTGTTCTTGATAATAGGTGTAAGCTATATCTATTTGATAATGAGCTAAAAAAAATTACAAGAGAGATAGTGCTTATTTCTAAAACAAGAAAGTTTGAATTTTTTAAAGGGATTTCAGCCTTTGATAAAGATTTAGCTCTAGCTGTTGGGAATAATATTGTTATATATGAGCTTATGCCAAGGGTTTCGAAAAAACGAGTTTTAGATTGGCATAGTAGTAAAGTTGAAATTTTAAAATACTCAAATACAGAAAAATTTTTAATATCTGCCGAGAATAGTGGAAGAGTATTTTTATACAATACAGAAAACTACCAAGTAGATTTTTATATGCCAAAGCGAAAAGATTTCTCATACTCACTTGAGTTCTCTTCGAATGATAGATTTTTGCTTCTGAGCTACTACGATAGAGTTAGTATTCTTTTTGACATGGTTACTTATCAATTCTATGATACTTTTGAGACTTCAGATTTAGTAGAGTTGTCTATATTTTTTGATAATAATAAAAAAATATTTATTATTCTTCGAGGTGGAGACTCTTTTGTATATGATATTTTTACAAAAGAGTTAAAGTTTAACTATAAATTTCCTATGAATTTGATTGGTTCTTACCATTTTATAGATAATCGATATTTAGTTTTTTCAAATAGAGATAATCGTTTGATGATTTATGATTTGCTTGAGTTTAAAATAGTTCTTGATAGACTTCACGATTTTTTAATATCTTATATTCACTCAGATAAAAACTATATATATTTAGGTGGGCGTAATTTTATCGATTTGATTGATATTAATCATAAGTTAGATGAAGCAAATATGCACTTGATGGTTAAAGATTATAAAAAGGCTTCATACTGCTCTAAAAAGAATATTTTTCTAAATTTCAATACAAAATACTCTGAAGCTATGAAAATAGGTTGGGAGGAGTATCTGCCAAAAATGGTTGAGCATATAAACAATAAAGAGTTATCAGAGGCTCAAAATCTAGCTATGACTTTTAATAAGTTAGAAGAGGTTGAGAACTATATGCAAAAATCATTTATAATGAAAAAGTTTAATTTAGCAGTCTCTAGTGGGAATTTGAAAAACTGCTATACTCTAATATCCTCTAGCCCATTTCTAAAAGAGACTAAAGAGTATAGTGAGCTTGAAAAATATTGGCTTAAGATGTTTCTACTCTCAAAAAAAATTATGAATACAAAAAGTTCAGGAAATATTAGAAAACTTTTAAAGCCATTTTTAGAGATAGATGGAAAAAAAGAGATTATAGATATAATGCTAAAAAAGCCAAAACTTTTATCTATGGCAGATACCTTTGCCCTAACTAGAGACTATGAAAACTTTTTTGCACTAATTAAAGAGAATCCATTTTTAAAAGAGAGTGATGCTTATAAGAGAGTTTTAGCAAATGGTTACACTTTTTATGAGAAATTTAATAAGTTTTTTGATGAGATGGATATAGAAAAAGCAAAAAGAGTATCTGGATTTTTAGTTTTTTTTGAAGATTATAAAGATGATGTAAGAAAAAAACTTAAAATTATGGAAAATCTATTTCTTGTAAAAGAGTATCTAAAAGAGAAAAATTATATAGATGTTTTTGAAGTTTTAAGCAGAAGAGATAGTCTATTCTATGAAGACTATTTTGATTTTTTAATCAATGATTTAGATGATTTTTTTGAAGAGCTATACGAAGATATAAATAGTGGAAAACCTAAAGTTGTAAAGTCAAAAATCGAGCAGTTTTTTGGTGTAGAGAGATTAAAATATCGATTGGAATTTACTATGAAACTCTCATATATAAATGAGTTAAATAGGGCGTTGAAATTTCACAAAGATAAAGTAGATTTACCAAAGAGTGTATCTAAATTTTTAAATATTTTTGGTGCAGATATTATGCTCTTATATACTCTAACTAAACAGAAAATAAAAATAAAAATTCCTTCAACTCTAAAAGATAAAGAGGAGAATTTAGAGCCAATAATTGAAAACTATAACTATTTAAGTACAATTTTAGAGAAAAAAGTAACTAAAATAAAAACTAAATAGTTCCTCCTTACTCTCTTGCTTAGAGAAATAGTGATTTTATATCTAAATCAATTTTTAAATAGATTCTAATTCCCTCTACTTTTGCTATAATTTCAACCAAAAAAGGATTTTAATGTTTGAAATTTTTATGAAAACTCATATAGCTTTTATTTTGATTTTAGCACTGCTTATTATTAGAAATCTCTATGTTCTCTACACAGAGGAGAATTTTATCCAATTAGCCAAAAAAGTGAGATTCCCAACTCCTATTTTTCATGCTCTAATTGCTATTACATTTTTTACTGGAACTTTAATTATTACAATGTTTAAAACATTTGATATTTTAGTTGTTTTGATGATTGCCTCAACTCTTTTTATTATGATTGCAGAGATTAAGAGATACAAAAAAATTAGAGTTATTAGAAGTAAAGATTACAAAGAGCAAGAGGAGTTTAAAGTTTTTGCTAAAAAAATATATTTTATAGATTTAGGAATTATCTTTGCTCTGTTTGTTTTGTCTAAGGTTTTATCTTAAAAATTAAAATAAAAAAATTAATTACACTTAGAGTTATTATAAAGAATCTAGTTCGATAAAAGCATCATTTTTAAAGTAGAAAATTAATGTTTTTAAAACAGTCTCTTTTGATATATTTTCACTCTGAGCTTTTAGATTATCTACTATATCCTCTACTTCAAAAATTGATAGAAACTCGCAAAAAGAGTTGTCTATCAACCAGTTATCGAACTCAACCTCCTCTTTTTGTGAAAAGTTTTTAATATCAATTTTTTCAATAAATAGTAAAGAATCAAGTTTCATAGAGTTATCTGTTTTTAGATATAAAATTTCATTCTCTAAAGTCTCATATTTCAGATTTAATAACTCTTCTACTTTGCAAAACCCTTTTAAGTTTTTATTCATTTTTTATCTTTATAAATTAAGATTGTAACTTTTTAATATCTCCATATACTCTGTAAAAGTTTCCATTATTTGATTGATAAAGCTCTTGAACCCAATATAAAGCCCCCTCTTCTCTTAGATTTTTTGGAAACTGTACATTCCAATCTTTATTAAATCCATCAGAGACTACTCTAACTCTCAGTTTTGAACCCTCTTTAATACATTTTAAAACAACACCGTTTGAGCTATCTGTTGTAATCTCTAGTGTTGTTGTTATTTTTACAGTAATCGATTTTGGTGCTTTTATATCTTTAGCAACAGGCACCACACCCTCTTTTGCTCTCTCTATCGCTTCGGGAGAGGCATCAATACAAGTAAAATAACCTCTAGTTGTAACAATATATAGTTTTTCATTTAAATACTGCATAGAGTAAGCCGACCCACAAGTAGTAGCTAGTTTCCAAAGCCTCTCTCCCTCTTTATTAAAGCAGTAGATAGATGAGTAGCTATCTCCAGCAAAGATATACTCTCCATTTTTTGATGTAGCACAAGAGTAGATAGAGGCATCACAATCGTAAGTTTTAATAAGTTTTCCCTCTTTACTTATCGCATATACTTTTCTATCTAGTGTTCCAGCGTAGAGAGTATCTCCCTCTTGCCAACCAAAGAGAACCCTTCCAGCTGTTTGATAGCTCCAACTATCTTTTGTGACACTATGCTCAGAATCGTCCCAATCATTATAAGCTGTTACTCCGTTACTATGTCCGTGATATACTCTATCTTTATCGCATCTAATCATCCAACCAGCAACACCTTTACTCTTATATCGATTGATACTCTCATCTTCATAATTTGTAATCAAGACATTTCCAGCCTCATCAGAGACTCCTAAAACTCCATCATGAATATCTATCCAATAAATATCAATATTCTCTTCAACTTCATAAGCTACTCTAGGATATTTTCCTGTCAAATCATAGACACACCCATCATCACACCCAGCATATAGCCACTTCCCATCAGAGACTATACACTTAACTCCATCTTTTAATCTAAATTGATTTAAAACATCTCCATCGTGATTGATATTAAAAATATCTCCCTTTTGATTTCCAACCCAACAGCTATCTTCGTCAACAAAGATTCCAAAAGCATCAGCACCCGATTGAAACTTCCATAAAATTGGAGATTTTTTTGAAGTTGAGTTATGACTAACTATTGTTCTTCTAGTAATAGGTCTCTTTTTACGAACACCTTTTACAGCATCTTCATACCCCTTTTTCTTTTTAGATTTAACCTTTTTTTGAGCCTCTTTATCAGCCTTTTCAAATGAATCAAAAGCTTTTGTAGAGCTTTGCCCATTTGTGCCAATTCGTCCATATTTGATAGTTAACTCGCAATTCTCAACAATAACTTCATAAAACTTATGTGAGCCTCCACTCTCTTGTGATAGTTCAAGATAGTAAGTTTTACTAGACATATATCTCCTTTATAAATTTTATTTAATCTCTCTAACTCAATTTTAAAAAAATATAGTGTGGAAAAAGTGTGAATATCTCTCTATACTCTATATCTATCTTCAAAAACATAAATAGCTTTTATTAAACTCTTTTTTATCTCTTTATCTTGTCTCTCTATCCACCTATTTATGTTAGAAAAGTCCCAATCTTCAGCTATATAGCTATATTTTTTTGGATATATCTGTGTAAATTCATCAGCTTTTCCACTCTGAATAGATTTGAGACTCTGAAGCACTTTAAAATAGGCTAACTTCTTCTCATCATCTCTAAAGAGATTCAAATATCTCTCTTTTAGCTCTCTATTAAAAGGTTCATCTTTAACTAAATTTATTTCAAGTAGATTTAACATAATATAGTTATCTTTTGGGGCTAACTCAAGTGCCTTTTGTAGATAAAATTTAGCATTTTCTAAATCTGATAAATTTAAGTAGGTGTAGCCTAGTTTTTTATAATACTCTGCATTTGTTGGCTTTAATTCAATCAATTTTAGTAGATTTTTAATAAGTGAATCTATCTCTTTTTTATACTCATAAAACCAATTCAATCGCTCATAGACATTAAAATCTTTTGGATTTAAATCTATCGCTTTTTGAAAATACTCAAACGCTTTTACTTTATCCTCTATATCAAGATAGAAAATTTTACCTATCTCTATAAAATTATTATAGTCATATCTAAAGTATGAAGGATTTAATTTAAGCATTTTTGTAAAGTTTTTAGTAGCCTCTACTTCATCATTTAGATATTTAAAATAGATAACTCCTAACTCTTTATAGAGTTTTTTTTTATCCCATTTGGGAAACTCTTTTAAGATATTTACTGCCTCTTTATACTCTTTTTGCTCTTTTAATATTTCGACAGCTCTATCTACTCTATTTTTATCTAATTTTAAAACTTTTCTAAGAAGTGCTAGAGCTTCATCTCTCTTTTGAAGTTTGAAAAAAATCAAAGCTTTCTCTAAATCCAAATCTAAATTAAGTGGGTGGTAGAGAGTTTTCTTTTGAACCCTATTTAACATCTCCAAGGCTAAATTAGGCTCTTCTAAATCTAAAAAGCCATCTTTTAACTGCATTGCAGTTGAGTGGTTTAGGTGTTCAGTCTCAAACACTTTTTTGTAAAACTCAAGTGCCTTTTCTCTATCGTTTAAATCATCTTTGTAAGTTTTTGCAATAGCTATTAGGTAGTTACTCTTTTGCTCTTTATCTAAATCAATTAATTTTTGATAAATTTCAATTAATTTTTGATACTCTTGTAAGAGTCTGTAAGTAGTTACTATATTTTTATAAACATAGATGTCATTGCTATCTACTTTTAATATATTTTCATAGTAAAGAATCGATTTTTTTAAGTAATCTTCTCTCTTTTCATCTTTTGCAAACCTGTAATAGTAAGAGAAATATATCTGTCCTAATTTAAAATTTATATCTTTAGAGTATGGCTCTAGTTCTAGGGCTTTATTATAATAATCTAGTGCAATATCATCTCTATTTAAACTATAATAGGCGTTAGCTAGATTCAATCTATTTTGAGAGTTGTCCAACTTTTCTAAATTCTCTTTAGCTACCTTTAGAGCTAACTCTAAATACTCATCACTCTCTTTAAAATAGTCTAAATCTTGGTAGTGGTAGCCAATATTTTCATATGCGATATAGCAACTCTTATCCAAATCTATAATAACTTTATAAACCTCTATCGATTCATAAATATCATAATCTTCAAAATACTCTGCAACTCTTAGAGCTAAATCTATATCTTTTGATTGGTAGATTCTCTCTTTTGCAAACTCAAGTGCATCTTCCATCTCATCATTTTCTAAATACTCTAATAGAGCTTTAAAAAAATCGCTGTTATCTGCTGTTTTTATATTTTTCACTCTCTATACTCCAAAACTTCTACTGCCTCTAGCAGTCTCTCTCTTATCTTTTGAGATTTCTCCTCTTTTATCCACTCTTTGATAGAGATAAATGACCAATCAAACATAACTGCACTATCTCTGTATTTTCTATTCCATAACTCTAAAAACTCATTTTCACAAGAGCCATTTTTGATTTTTTGAAAAGTTTTTAAAACTTGATATATTAAATAGTCATTTTTACTACCTTTTAGAGTCTTAATTAACTCATCTTCTCTATAAAATGGCTCATTTTTCATTAGATTCATCTCAAATATATTTAAAACACTAAGGCAATCTTTTGATATTTTATAAGCTTTGAAAAAGCACTCTTTTGCCTTGTCAATCTCATATAAATCTGCATAGTTTGCCCCCATGCAGTTATATAGTTCTGAACACTCTTGAGTTTTTGAGATATTTTTCAAAAACAAGATAGCTCTTTTAAAATCTTTTCTCTCTCTTCGATAGTAGATTGATAGCTCCTTATTTGTATAAAAAGCTTTATCTAAATCAAGTTTTAAAACCCTATCAACAATCTCCTCTTCTCTCTCTACTTTGCCTAAAAGCTCAAAAATTTTTATAATTTCTATATAGAGATAGTAACTAAATGGAAAATACTCTAATGCCTCGTAGCACCTTTGTAGAGCTTTTTCATAATCTTTTTTATAATCCATATATACATCTATAATTTCACTGTAAATAGTGTCAAAATACTCATCATCACTATCAAACTCTTCAATCTCTAACTCAAGCACTCTCTCATAAAACTCAATCGCTCTATCATAATCTTTTAAATTATTGAGACAGATATAAGCAAACTCTCTATAATCCTCTCTATCTTTGGTAGGAAACTCTATGACTTTTTTATAAATTTCATTAGCTTCTGCTCTATCTTTTATATAATACTCATAGAGATATGCAAGTTCTCTATAAGCTCTACTGTTTTCAGGCTCTAACTCAATTGCTTTTTCAAGAATTGAAATAGACTCTTTATAAAGTTCTAAATATCTATAAGAGTGACTTATGCAGATATAAGTATTATAGTTGAAGTTTTCATCTGTCAATTTTTTAGTTTCTTCATAAGACTCTATCGCTTTTTTGTGATTAGATTTTCTAACATAATATAGAGTTAATTTTTCATAAGTTTTCCAATAGTTATTATCTAACTCTAGTGCTTTTGTATAAAATTCTATTGCTTCGTTTAGTTTATCTCTCTCTTTATATAAATCTCCCACCTGAAGATAAGTATCAATTGAAATATCTGAAAGTGAAAAGAGAGTCTCAAAAGCTTTTTTAGCCTTTACCAAATCATAAAGCTCTAGGTAGATTCTGCCAAGTTCTAAATAGTTTTTAAAATCATCTGGATTTTTCTCTATTTTGATTTTTATATCTTTTGCTTTTTTTAGTAGTTTTACTCTCACTTCCTACCTTTAAATTTAAATATTCTCTTCTATTATTTTCTATTTTTAGGTTCAAAAATTTCAACAGCTTCTAATAATTTTATTTTTATCTCTTTAGATTTCTCTTTCTCTATCCACTTTTTGATAGTGATAAAGGACCAACCAGACATAATTGTGCTGTCTATATATTTCTCTCTCCATAATTTCAAAAACTCTTTTTCACAAGAGCCATTTTTGATTTTTTGAAAAGTTTTAAAAACTTGATATATTAGATAATCATTTTTATCGCTTTTTAGAGCTTTAATTAACTCTTTTTCTCTATAAAATGCTTCATTTTTGATTAAATTCATCTCAAATATATTTAAAATACTAAGACAATCTCCTAAGAGGTTATAAGCTTTTAAAAAGCACTCTTTTGCCTTATCAATCTCATATAAATCTGCATAATTTGCCCCTAAACAGTTATATAGTTCCGGACACTCTTTCTCTTTTGCTATATTTTCTAAAAATAAAATAGCTGTTTTAAAATCTTTTTTCTCTCTTCGATAATAGATTGCTAAATTTTTATTTGTATAAAAAGCTTTATCCAAGTCAAGTTTTAAAACTCTATTAATAAGTTCAATTTCTTGCTCTTTTTTATCTAAAATAGTAAAAACCTTTATCATTTCTACATAGAGATAGTAACTAAATGGAAAATGCTCTAAAGCTTCATAGCACTTTTGCAAAGTTTTGTTGTAGTCTTTTTTATAATTGAGATATATATCAATTATTTGGTCATAGGTGCTATCAAAGTACTCATCATCAATATCTAACTCTTTAAGTTCAAATTCTAACTCTTTTTCATAAAATTCAATTGCCTTATCATAATCTTTTAAGTTATCAAAACAGATAAGAGCAAATTTTTTATAATCTTCTCTATCTTTAGTAGGAAGCTCTACCCCTTGTCTATAAAATTTATTAGCCTCTTTTTCTCTTTTCATAAAATATTCGAAAAAACTGCCAAGTTCTATGTATGCTTTGTTGTTTTCAGGCTCTAGCTCAATCGCTTTTTTAAGAGTTAAGATAGTCTCATCATATAGTTTTAAAAAACGATAAGATTTACTAATAGTAATATAGATGTTGTAATCAAAGTTTTGATTTGTCAATCTTCTAGCTTGTTCATAAAATTCTACTACTTTTGAATGATTAAATTTTTTTGCATAGCATAAAGTTAACTCTTTGTAACTTTTATAGTAATTTTGATTTAACTCTAGTGCTTTTGTATAAAATTCTATTGCTTCGTTTAGTTTATTTCTCTCTTTATATAAATCTCCCACCTGAAGATAAGTATCAATTGAAATATCTGAAAGTGAAAAGAGATTCTCAAAAGCTTTTTTAGCTTTTACCAAATCATAAAGCTCTAGGTAGATTCTGCCAAGTTCTAAATAGTTTTTAAAATCATCTGGATTTTTCTCTATTTCAATTTTTATATTTTTTGCTTTTTTTAGTAGTTTTACTCTCATTTTTTGCCTTTAAAATTTAAATAATATTTTTTAGTAATTAAATTTAGAAAATGTCTAACTATTTTTTTGTCATATCGATAAGATATCCAAAAAGTAAAAAAAAGTTTTATAAACTATTTAAATTTTAAACTATTTTTTAGTTACTTGATTAATACTCTTTTAAATCTTTTAAATAAGTTTCAAAACTCTCTTGCTCTATCAAGGGCAAAATAGCTCCAAATTCCCAATCTACAAAGATTAAATCTTCTGCATTTGGTAAGTTTAGAATCTCTTTAAAAGCTCTATTTAGCCACATATTTGTAATTATATTTTTTTCGTTGTGCTGAATAAAAATTACATTTTTGGCTCTATCTCCATAGGCTAAAGTGTTTATAGCTTTCTCTTTGTATGAGCTAAAACCTGTGTAGACTTTTTTATAAGGAGAGAATGATTGTTTAAATCTATTTTCAATATCAAATGTAGTTATATTTAAATCTTTTAAAGACTTCTCCTCTATCTCTCTTTGATATATTGAACTAAAACCAAAATCTGAATCAACTTGAGTATTCTCTTCTATTAAATCCAACTCTTTTTTACAATGAGTTAAATTCTCTATCGGTAATATCTCCATTTGACAATAGAAATCTTCATGAAAAAATATCTCTTCAAAACCTTTTCTATTTACCATAGTCTCTCCTTTTTTAGATTTTATAATTAAAACTATTGATAATTTATATCTACAATCGATTTATACTCATCTTTGTAGATATATTTACCCTCTAAAACAGCTAAAACATAACTCTCAAACCAAGATTTGAAACTCTCACCTAAAATTTCTCTACCAGCATCTTCGTGATTCATGACAATAACTTGTCCAATTTTTCCACTCTCGCTAGGGTCTAAATCGATACATAAGCTATTACCTGAACCATCTGAAGCAAAAGGAATCCATTTAGGATTCCACCAAAGCTTTTTTACTCTATCATCAAACTCGCTATAACTGTAATCATCTACACTATCAAACTCAAAACTCTCATCTTCTAAAAGCTCTTGCCAAATATCCCACTCATTTTTTATCCCCTCTAAAGAGAGAAGCTCAAAGCAGTCAATCAAGCCAAAGCCCTCTTTACTACCATTGTGAATTGTTAAAAACTCTCTAAAATCTTCTGGAAACTTGATATTTAACTCTACCTCTAAAGCATCTATCTGCTCTTTTGAGGCTCCACTATTTAAGTCATCATAAGCCTCTTTTGATTCTTTTATCAGGTAATTTTCAAACTTTTCCCATATAGCTTTCATAAACTCTCCCTCTATTTATTTTAAGAGTTTTAATAAAAATTTTAAAATATACATAATTAATTATATTTTTTAAATATTTAATAAACTTTAAGTATAACGATATGAGTTTTGAAAAAAACTATCTATTAAAAAATACTATTTTAAGTAACAAACTCTATTTTATCAACTTTTTTTTACTAAATAGAGCATTAATAACTCTATTATACTATTTAAGGTAACTATTTTTTAATATTTATTCGATTTTTTTATTTAAATTAAATTTTTTTTTCTTATTGGAGTATTTTATTAACTGCTAGATGATATTATGAATATGTAGCAATTTCATAATATAAAGGAATTTAATTGATTAAAATTTTTATTATCTATATGAGTTTAAGTTTATTATAATACCCCAAGAAAAACATACAGAAAAAATATAATATTAATTCCTGAAAAGTTAAAATAATCAAAGAAAATTTAGAGGGTATATTAAAATGAGTAGAAAGCGAACAAGATATAGTACAAAATTAAAAACTCAATTAGTGTTAGAGATATTAAAGGGTGATAAAACATTAAATGAGATAGCAGGTG